>ERZ761607.2587-NODE-2587-length-19256-cov-4.959273_pt1 | contig 19256 bp, 8 predicted proteins | sample MGYA00511164_ERZ761607 | MGnify/ENA primary metagenome ERZ761607 (study PRJEB28899, sample SAMN02445080) | bioreactor sludge metagenome | biome: EBPR sludge | place: Australia: Brisbane, Thorneside Wastewater Treatment Plant | collected 2011-06-22 ...
TCGTTCGTGAGCCTTCGTTCGTGAGCCTTCGTTCGTGAGCCTTCGTTCGTGAGCCTTCGTTCGTGAGCCGGCGTTCGTGAGCCGGCGTTCGTGAGCCCTCGTCGACGTTCGAGGGAACCTCGGCGCGGGGCGAGCGTCGGATACCCTCGTGCCGATGCGCCTCCCCTTCGCGTTCGCGCTCTGCCTCGCGTGCACCCACGCCGCGCCGAGCCCCGTCGTGGTTCCGCCGGAGCCGAGCCCGCCCGAGCCGGAGCCGGCCCCAGTCGCGCCGACCTACGCCGAGCCGACGTCGCCTCCCGCGCCGGGCGGGCTCGTGTTCGGCCGCGCGCACCGTCGGGGTGTCCACGCCGCATCGTTCGATCCGACCGGCCGCGTGCTGGTCACCGCGAGCGGCGACGGCGCGATCGCGGTGATCGACGTGGCGAGCGGTCGGCTGCGCGCGAGCCGGCGCACGTTCGTGCGCACCGCGCAGCGTTGGGTGCACGCGACGTCGCCGCACGAGGTGCTGGTCGCGAGCACGGGCGGCTTCTTCGACGGGACCGGCGGCGTCTATCGCTGGGATCTGCACGCGGACGCGTGGACGCCGCTCTACCGACCGGACGCCCCGCGCTTCGTGCTCGACCGCTTCGACGCGGCGCGCGACGGAAGCGGGCACGTGCGCTTTCGCTACGACGAGGCGAGCTCCGAGCTCGAGCTCGTGCACGAAGGCGAAGAGCCGGTGGTGCTGGCCGTGAACGCGAACGGCGTCTTCGACGTGACGTACGACGACGTGATGCCGTGCGGCGATCGACCGCGCTGCAGCCGCGTGGTGTCGGTCGCGCAGGCGGAGCCGAACGTGCTCGCGCTCTTCGACGCGCGGACGGGGGCGCGGCTCGTGGAGGTGCCAGGCTCGCTCGGCGCGTTCGCGGGCGACGATCTCTGGATCACCAGCCACGAGCGCGAGGTGGTCGTGCGGAGCCGGCGGGACGGCGCCGTGCGCGCCACCGCAGCACTCGACGCTCGGGCGCTCGATCTGCGCGCGGCCGGCGACCTGGTGCTGGTGCAGCTCGAGGACGCGCGGTGGCGCGCGCTCGACGCGTCGACGTTGACGCCGCGGGGCGAGTGGGAGGACGCGCGCGCAGTGGCCGCTGCGGCGGACGGACGCTCGGTCTTCGTCGCCCGCGGGGGGGCGATCGAGCATTGGATCGTGGGCGAGGCGCGACCGCATCGCACTTCTCGCGTGAGTCCGCCGACGTCCGACGATCCGTCCGAGATCGTGATCGACGACTACGTCCACGAGCTGCTGCCGTCGCCCGACGGCGCGACCCTGGTGGTGCTCGGCGCGGACGTGGTGCTCTGGGACGTCGCAACCTGGTCGGAGCGCGCGCGCGTCCGGAGCGATGCCGGCGAGACGAGCGTGTGGGGCATGGTCTGGAGCCCCGACGGCGACGAGCTCGTGACGCACGGGCGCGCGGGCGTGGAGCGCTGGGGCGTGAACGGCGCGGCGACGACGTCGTGCGGGAGCGCGCGCCCGCCCATCGTGCGACGTGGAGGTGGGCTGACCTTCGACGGACCGCTCTGCGAGCTCGCGTCGGGCCCCGTGAGCGACGCGTACGTTCAGCCGCTGGCGCACGCGCGCGATGGGTCGCGGGTGCTCGTACAGCGCGAAGGTGGGCTCGCGCTCTACGAGAACGGCGCGCTCCGCGACGCGCCGGTGCCCGCGCCGAGCTGCGACGGGGGGTTCTGTCCCGAGAGGCTCTCCGCGGATCGGACGCTCTCGCGCGTCGCGGTGGCGAGTGCGCGAGGTGTGGTCGTGGTCGAGCTGTCGAGCGGTCGCCGCACGACGATCACCGCGCCGCGCCGCGCGGGCACGCTCGGCTCGCTGCGGCTCGCGCCGGACGGGAGCTCGCTCGCGGAGGTGCGGCGTGAGCCCCACGCGGTGCGGGTGGTCGACGTGGCCACGCGGCGCGAGCGCTTCGTGCTGCCGCTGCCGGACGCGCAGGCGCAGGTCGTGTTCTCGGACGATGGCGCGAGGGTCGCGATCGGATCGACGACCGCGGTGGAGGTGCGCGACGCGCGCGACGGCGCCTTGCTGACGAGCGCGCCGACGGTGCGTTCGTTTCGCGATCTGCGCTTCACGCCGGATGGGAAGCTGCTGGTCGTGCGGGGGCTGGAGGAGCTCGTGATCGTCGACGTGGACGGACGCGACGTGCGTCGGCGCGTGGAGGCGCTCGCGCCCACCGCGGGGGTCTCCGAGGACGCGGATCGACTCGCGCGTTGTGTGGAAGGTCGATTGATCGTCGAGCGACTCGTGGTCGCGCGGCAGGACGATCGCGGGCCGTGTCGGCTGACGGACGAGCTCGTGTTCTCGCCGGACGGAACGCGCCTCGCGCAGCGGGAGGACGCGGTGGTGCGTGTGCATCGGCTCGACGGTCCCGTCGAGTCCGCGGGGTCGAGTTCCGCGCCGGAGATCGGCGACGTGCTCGTGCTCCGGACGTACCGCGCGGAGGATCGATCGTTCCCCGTCGCCGAGGACGCGAACGGGCGCTTCGAGGTGGACCCGAGCGCGCTGCCGCGCTTCGTCTACCGCGAAGCGGGCGGGATCGAGCGCGGCGCGCTGCGGCCGGCGAGCGAAGGCCCGCGGGTGGAGGGCATGGTCGCGCGGTTCTTCGGGCGGTGAGTTGGGCGCTTCTTCTCTGGTTTCCGCAGGAGATGTGTTATCCCGCGACCATGTCTCGCACCGTTGTTCCGATCCTCGCGCTCGTGCTCTCTGCCTGTGGAGCATCCGCCGTTTCCACGCTCTCTCGCGAAGGTCTGACCGACGGTCGCTACGCGCTCCACATCGCGTCCGCCGAACCGGGCGTGTTCGTTTCGAACGACTGGATGGTAGAGAATCTCGTGCGAGTCGCGCCCGGGCCCGTCAAACAGAAGGGAGGCGCTTACGTCGCGGACTACCACATCGACGTCAACGGGGATGGAACCGCCGACTGGTTCCGTGACGACGCCTTCGTGCTGCGGCTTCGGCATCGCCGCACTGCCGGCGTGCTGTGGTCGTCGGTCGTTCCGCTCCCGACGTCGATGGAACAAACGGACCTTCGTGTGCTCGCACGCCTGCTCGTCGGTGCGGCGTCGCGCGACACGGTCTCGCTCGCGGTGGTGGACGGGGCCGTGGAGATGAGCACGCGCCGGCTCGCGACGCGGATCCTGGAAGAGCGACCGATTGCGGTGCGAGGTTACGAGGGATATCGGGTGACGTTCGAGGTCGCGGACGTCGATCAAGCGAGCCTCACTCCCGATGCGAGCTGGGAGCGACGCGAGGTAGCGTTGGTACGGCCCGGTTTCGTCGTCCTCGCAGGACGTCAGCGTGCAACTCTTCCCGGGTTGTTGCTGCTCGGGCACGCGAACCTGCCAGAAGACTTCGAGACCACTCGTCCTGACTTCGATCGATTCCTCGAAGCGTTCGAGTTCCGCGAAGACGAGCTCGCTGGATCACGCGCGGCACTCAGCGCGTGCGCGCCGGAGGCGGAGCTGGTGTCCGTCGCGCGCGTCGACCAGACGCCAGTGGACCGCTACGCGTCGCTCGGCGATCGACGCGCCGCGGAATGCTTCGGACCGCAGCGACCGCAGAATGAGCCTCCCGTGTCGTTCGGCGTTCGGCGTGAGCCCTTCGTGGCGCCAGTCGCAGCTCCCACCGAGCCGCCCACCCCCGTCACGACACCGGAGCCCAGCGCGGAATCGACGACGCCTGCTCCCGAGGCCTCGACGGAAGCCGCCGAGGTGCCCGCTCCCACGGAGCCTTGAGGCTCAGCTCGCGCCGCGAAGGAAGAAGTAGACCACCACGCCCGTGACGGAGACGTAGAGCCAGATGGGCGCGAGGATGCGCGTGACCTTCTTGTGGGCGGCGAAGCGGCGCTTCCACGCGAAGTAGAACGCGGAGAGCGCCATCGGGACGATCGGGATGGAGAGCACGACGTGGCTGAAGAGGATGCCGAGGTAGAGGCCTCGGTGATCGCCTTGGTAACGCGTGTCGCCGTGGACGTAGTGGTAGGCGAGGTAGCCGACGAGGAAGAAGGTCGAGGCGGCGAAGCTGCCGACCATGAGGCGCTTGTGGAGCGCGACCTTCTGCGCGCGGATGGCGAGCCAGCCGGCCGTGAGAAGCACCGCGGCAGTGGCGTTCAGACCCGCGTTCACGGCCGGCATGAAGCGCAGATCGAGCGTGCCGCTCTCGTCCGCGTCGCGGAAAATCAGGAGCCACGCGAGGATCGCGAGCGCGGCGGCGGACACCACGGCGTTGAAGAGGAAGAAGCCGCGGTCCTGGCGGATCTGCGCGTCGAGGGTGGGGCCCGAGGTGGTCATCGAACTGCCGTTCTGCCGCGTACGCGAGGTCCAACGACTCGCGGCACGTGGGCGTCGCGGTGGATATGGGATCAGGGAGCCAAACGCGCAAAGGGGAAGCCGCCGCGGCGGCGCGACGCGGAATCCCGCGCTTGTCCGACCGGATGAATCGGGCTACCAGGGCAGCTTTCCCGAGCGTCGGGGCCGCGGGTGGCTTCGTCGCGTCTGGACGTCGAACCCATGCGCTACGACCTCGTCCTCCTCGACTTCGACGGCACCTTCACCGACGTCGAAAAAGAAGCCGGTCCCTTCTTCGAGGCCTACCTCTCGGACGTCCGCGAGATCCTCGGCCCCGGCTTCGAGTCCGACTGGGACGAAGCGACCGCGATCATGTCGGAGGATCCGGCCAACCACGGGTGGCTGCACGAAGGCCGCATCGTGGCGCCCGGGAACGCCGACCCGTACCTGCGCGCGACCGTCGTCATCAACATGGTGCTCGACCGGCGAGGGCTCTACCTCGACGGCAACGCGCGCACGGACCTCCTGCAGAAGCTCTATCACCGCAACTACCCGAAGGCCGACACGGTGTTCCGCTCGGACGCCAAGCGCGTCGTCGAGGCGTTGCTCGCGAGCGGCATCCCGACCTTCGTCGTGACGAACTCCGCGACGGATGACGTGCAGCGGAAGATCGACAAGCTGGCGCCGACGGGGCGCGAGCGGCTCACGGTGCACGGGAACGCGAAGAAGTTCTTCGTGGTGGATCCCGAGCCGAACGACGCGCGCTTCGAGGCTCTGCCGCCGACCATGAAGGTCGAGGGGCTCGAGCGACCGATCTACGTGCGGCGCGGCTGCTACTACGAGGTGCTGCGCGGCATCTGGGAGAAGACCGGGCTCGCGCCCGAGCGCACGCTGGTGGCGGGCGACATCTTCGAGCTGGACCTCGCGCTCCCCGCGCACCTCGGCGCGCACGTGCAGCTCGTGCTCAAGGAGAAGACCGAGGCGTTCGAGCGGCGCGCGATCGCGCAGCTCGCGAACGCGGACGCGAGCGAGGACCTCGGCGGCATCCTGCGGCGCGTCGGGCTCGTCTGAGCGTTCTCGCGTCTGAACGACGGATCGACCGAGCGGCAGAGCCGCTGGGCGTCTGAGCGACCATCCTCGAGCGCGACGCGAAGGGTGGTCCTCGTCGGCGAGGACGTGCGAGGCTCGCGACGCGATGACGCCGAGCGAGATCCTCTGGATCGCCGTGCCCGCCCTGGAGGTGCTCTGGGTCGCGTGGGTCGTCGTGTACATCCTGCTCGAGCGTCGATCGCCGGGTGCGACGCTCGCGTGGATCCTGATCCTCGCGTTCCTGCCGATCTTCGGGCTCGTCTTCTACTTCTTCGTCGGCCCGCGCCGCTTCGAACGAAAGAAACGACGCTTCCTCGCCGCGCGCACCTCGGTCCGACAGCGCACCGCGGAGGACATTCGACGCGATCTGCACGACGCACGCGCTGCGTCGCTCGTCGCGCTCGGTGAGAACGTGACCGGCCTCGTCGGTCGCCCACGCGCGGCGGAGCTCGAGCTCTTCGTCGAAGGCGCCGCGGCCTACGCTTCGCTCGCAGAGGCGATTGAAGGCGCGAAACACCACGTGCACCTCGAGTACTACATCTGGGATGCCGACCGAACCGGCGCGCGCTTCCGAGATCTGCTCGCGCGTCGCGCCCGCGAAGGGGTCGAGGTTCGCGTGTTGCTCGACGCCTTCGGGACCTCGAAGACGTCCGACGCGTTCTGGGAGCCGCTGCGCACGGCGGGCGGCCGCGTGGAGTCGTTCAATCCGCTGCGCATCACGCGCTTTCGTCCGCGGCTCGTGAACTTCCGAACGCACCGGAAGATCGCGGTGATCGACGGCAAGGTCGCGTTCACGGGCGGGATGAACGTCGCCGACTGCCACACCAGCGAGGTCGTCGGCGACGCCGCATGGCGCGACACCCACGTCCGCGCGCTTGGTCCGGTCGCGCGCGGGTTTCAAATGGTGTTTCTCGGCGATTGGGAGTTCGCATCGGGCGAGGCGGTGTCCGGTCAATCGTACTTTCCACCCGAAGCCGAGCTCGGAGCCGCCATCTCGGGACAGGTGTTCGCGAGCGGTCCGGACGAGAGCTTCGACGCGATCCACAAGCTCTACGTGGGCGCGGTTTCGTCGGCGCGACGTCGCGTGATGCTCACGTCGCCGTACTTCGTGCCGGACGAGCCGCTGCGCGTGGCGCTGGAGACAGCCGCCCTCGGGGGCGCGAAAGTCTCGGTGTTGGTGCCGAAGGACGGCGACGTGCCGCTGGTCGCGGCGGCCGCGCGCTCGTACTACCCGGAGCTCGTATCATCCGGCGTGCGTGTGTTCGAATACGGGCCCCCGGTGCTGCACGCCAAGACGTTGGTGGTGGACGATCTGGTGGCCGTCGTGGGCACCGCGAACGCCGATCCGCGCAGCTTCCGTCTGAACTTCGAGGTCGCGCTCGCCGCGTGGGATCCCGCGACCTGCGACGCGCTCGCGGCGGCGTTCGAGGCCGACTTGGCGAACGCGACCGAGATCACCGAGAAGACGATCGCGGAGTGGTCCCTCGGCCGGCGGATCGCGTCGGCGGGCGCACGCCTGTTCTCGCCGATGCTCTGAGCGACTCGCACGTGTCACACCGTGCGCGCTGCAGCGCGGTGTCAGTCTTCGCGCTCGCGGGCGGCGCCGCGAGCCGGCGTCTCGAGCGCGGCGAGGTAGATCGGAAACAAGAAGCGCTCGTGGGCGAAGCGTCCGTCGGTGACCCGCGCGATCGTTCGGAAGGTGTCGCGCAGGCGGGCGAGGACGTCGATCTCGAACGCGCGCGCGGGCACACGGCCGTACAGGCGCAGCTCCGCCGCTGCGCGCACGAGCGCGACCGTCGTCTCGTCCAGCTCGCTCTCCGTGCGCTCGGTGTATTCGTCCGCCGCGCGAAGCCCCGCCTCGACGTGACGACGCGCGAGCGCGAGCTCACCGCGCCGGTACGCGTTCTCCGCGAGCTGCGCGTCGATGCGCGCGAGCTCGAGCAAGTACGCGTCGCGCTCGTAGCGCTCGTAGCGCGCCTCGTAGATCGCGTGGCGCTCGCGCAGCGTCTCGTACGCGCCCGCGACGTCGCCTTCGCCGCGCCGCGCGACCGCGAGCAGACCAGCGACGATCGGACGGTAGTCGTCGCGCTCGAAGTGCGACTCCGCGCGTCGGTGGGCGCGAGCGGTCTCGTCGCGAAAGGGCGCCGGATCGTCGAGCATCACCCGCACGCGCTCGAGCTCCACCTCCGCGATCGCGAGCTCACCCACCGCGACCGCCGCCGCGGCCCGCCCGAGCCGCGCCTTCATGCGCACCGCGAGCGTGAACGGGACGTCGTAGTGGGGAATCGGGCGATCGGACGAGGTCGTCGAGGTCGCAGCCGTCGCCGTCGACGCTTCTGCTGCGCCCCCCGTCGTCTCCGCCGCCGTCGCCGTCCCCGCCGCGGTCGCCGTTGCCGTCTCGGTCTCGGTCTCGGTCTCGGTCTCGGTCTCGGTCTCGGTCTCGGTCTCGGTCCCGGTCTCGGTCTCGGTCCCGGTCGCCGTCGCCGTCGCCGTCGCGGTCTCCGTCGCGGTCGCCGTCGCCGTCGCGGTCTCCGTCACCGTCTCTGCGCTGATCGCAGTCCCCGTCGACGTCGCGGTCTCCGTGGCAGTCCCCGTCTCCGACTCCGGCAAGGGATCCACGATCTCCACCAGCCGCCCGTAGAGCCGCAGCGCGCGCTCGTACTCTCCCGACGCGAAGCTGTAGAGCGCCGCGCGGTCGAGCACGAGCGGGCGGTACGTCGCGAGGTCCGGGTTCGCCTCCATCAGATCGCGCCCCCGCAAGAGCTCCGTGCGCGCGAGCTCGTACGAGCCCACGTGGAACAAGCTGCGCGCCTTCGAGAGTCGGAACGAGAGCTCGCTGGACGGCGTGCGAAACGGCAGGCGCTCGCGTTCGTCGAAGAGCCCGAGCGCGATGCGGTGGTTGCCGAGCTCGCTCTGGAGCTGCCCCACCTGCTCGAGCAGGCTCGCGCGACGACGTGGCGCGTGCGGCGCCAGATCGAGCGCGAGGTAGTAGCGCGCGTGCGCGGCGCGCCGCGAGTCGGAGTCGCCGGTGCGTCGGTAGCGACGGTGCGCGAGGAACGCATAGAGGTGATGCACCTCCGCCGCGCGCGGCCAGTCCTCCGCGACCGGATGCAAGAGCGCTTCGAGCCGTGCGCTCTCCGCCGCGTAGGCTTCCGGATCGACGATCGCGTCGAGCTCACGGGCCGCGAGGTAGGCCTCCGCGAATCGCCCGAGCGGGCTCTCCGCCGCGAAGCGCGATGCGGACTCTTCACGCAACGCCGCAGCGCTCACGCCTTCGCGCAAGGCGGCCTCGAAGTAGCCGAGGTGACCTTCGAGCGACTTCGTGTCGTCCGCGATTTTCCGGAAGAGCGCGCGGGGTGAGCGTCCGCGATCGAGCTCCACGTACGCGAGCTCCAGCACCACCTGCTCGTAGATCACCTCCGCGTATTTGCGCTCGGGGTGCTCGACGGGGAGCTCGTCGCGCCACGTCCGCGCGACGTGCCGCGCGAGCTCCGTCCAGTCGCGGTGGGACGCGCGTTCGATCACGGTCATCGCGATCGCACGATGTGACTCGAACTGCGGTGATTCGGACTGCGGTGACTCGAGATGAGTCGAGTCGGCGCTCACGACGCGCGCCCAGATCCCGTCGAGCACCCCACGCAGCTCCGATTCGATCGCGCTCGCGTCGGCGCCCTCTGCGCGCGCGGCTTCGTCGGCCGCGACGAACGCGAGCCGGACGTCGATGAAGAGCGCGAGCGGCGAGCGTTCGTCGAGGCCTTCGCGCGCTTCGGCGAGCTGTTCGCGTGCACGCTCCACCCGACGTCCACGCACCGTCACGTCGACGAAGACCTTCGCGTGGTGCAGACGCTCGCGGAGCGAGAGCGCCGGATGTGCGGCCAACACCGCATGCACCTGCCGCCAGCGCCGTCGTTCGCCCGCGATGCGGAGCAGCGCGTCCGCGACGGTGCCCCAGAGCTGCACCACGTTCGGATCGCGCTCTTCGTCGATGCGCACCTCGTCGAAGCGCGCCAATGCGTCGGTCGCGTCGCCGAGCACGAGCGTGATCTCGGCGTCGACGAGCCGTGCGAGCCGACCGATCGAGGCGTCCTCGGAGGCGAAGTGCGTCGCGAGCCGCGCGCTCCGCTCGCGCTCGGCCGCCACGAAGACCGCGTCGAGGTTCCCGAACGGGAGCCGCTGCTCGGCGCGACGGTGCGCGATCAGCTCGCGCATCACCGCGACCCAATCCCGCAGGTGTGCGTCGTCGGCCGCCTCCACCGCGAGCGCCTCCGCGTGGTGCTCGGCCGACTCGTACTCGTGCAGCGCGAGGTGGCTCGTCACGAGCTCGCGCCTCGCGAGGGGAGCCGCGGTCGGATCGCCGCCGGATCGAAGCATCGTGAGCTCGCGCGCGAGAAGCCCGATCTGCTCGCTCGGATCGCGGCTCGCCGCGCGTTCCGCCCGGACCTTCGCGAGATCCCACTCCGGCACGAAGAGCCCCTCGAGGGGCATCGAGTCGATCTGCAGATGTTCGCCACGCACGCAGGTCGCGACGAGCCGGTCGGTCGCCGGCGCCGGGTGCTGGCAGTCCATGCTGCCCGAGGTGAGCTGCTCCTCCGTGCCCACGCGGATCGGCGCGCTCGCGCTCGCGTCGAAGGGAACGCGGTAGAGCACGCCGCGATCGTCCTCGTCGATCGTGCCGTCGAAGTTCGTGTCGTTCGGGTGCTGCACGAAGTAGAGGTGGCGACCGTCGCGCGAGAACACCGGCCCGCTCGTGGTGCCGGGCAAGAGCGGCTCGATCCGGAGCTCGCGCTCGCTGCGCAGGTCGCGCAAGACGAGACCGTCGCTCGCGCGGCGCAGGCCACGACGACCTTCGCGCGGCTCGAGCGGGACGAACACGAGCCAGCGACCGTCGGGCGAGATCTCCGGCGTCGCGAGGTGCCCACGGTGGATCACGCGCCCCGCGACCTCGCCGTCGTCGAGCGGAAAGCGACGCACCTCGTGAGGCGCATCGGGTGACGCCTGCACGAGGGCTCCGACGCGGCCGTCCGGAAACCAGAAGACGTGGTGCACCGTCGTGCCTTCGCGCGTCACGCAGAAGCGACGCTGACGCTCGATCTCGAAGACACACGCGTCGCCGCCCGCGTAGCGGCGGTACGAGACGAAGAGCAGATGCTTCCCGTCGGGCGAGAGGCGCGGGAGATCGACCTCCGCCGACTCGTCGAGGAGCAAGCGCGGGAAGCCTCGCTCGAGGTTCTGTACGAAGAGCTCCGCGGTGCGGCTCTCGTTGCCGAGGAAGTACACGTCGCGGCCGTCGAGCGAGAGCTGCGGTCGGTAGTGATCGTGACCGCCCGCGGTGATGGCGCGTCGCGGCACGAGCGCGCTCGGCACCTCGGCGCGGGCGCGCGATCCGAGCGCATCGGGAAGTCCGACGAGCACCACCCACGCCGCGAGCATCGCTGCGCGCTTCGATGGACGAGCGCTCAGCACCGCTTCGACTCCCAGCCGGACTCCGTCTCGATCTGCCCGCCGCACACCACGCCTTCGAGGTGTCGCTCGCGCCAACGCGCGCGGAGCTCCGCCGGATCCGCGTCGGGACGGCGCTCTTCGAGGTGGCGCCAGAGCTGCCGACGCGCGCGGTTCACGCGTTGGACCATCGCGCTCGTTCGCCGCTCGCTCAGGCGGCGCGAGCAGGTCGCGGGCGTCTCGACGAGCTCACCAGAGGCGGCCTCGCCCACGCAGTGGAGCAGGAGCAGCTCGTCGATCACGTCCGCGTCCGTGCGGAGCATCGCGTGCACGTCGACCAGCGTACCGAGCGCGTCGTCGGCCACGTCGGCCCCGGACTGCCTCAGCTCCGCGCGCGTGAAGTCGACCCCGCGCGGCAACGCCGCTTCCTCGCGCAGCGCGTTCTCCAGCGGCTCGAGCTCACCGCTCGCCAGCTCTTCGAGGACCGTCTTGCGATCGAGGAGCACCACGTCGGGCGCGGAGATGCAGGCGCCGAGCGAGAGGATCGCAAAGACCAGCGCGGATCTCGCCACGAGTTCGGAGATGCGTCGAAGGCTCATTCGTCTCTCCCGAGCAAGGGTGCGACGTGACGGTTCATCAGCGGCCCGAGCGGGATGCCCCGGATCGCGCTGACGTCGAGGAATCGACCGATGATCCCTCCGAGCTCGACCTCGAGGGACATCAGCCCCTGCGCGAGATCGAGCGTGACTTGGTTCGGGTGTGCGAAGCGCAACACGCCGCGCAGCGAGTTGAGCGAGGGATCCTCGCGGTAAGGATCGAGCAGATCGAGCAAGCCGCGGAGGTGCGCGGTCGCGACACGCACGATCTGGATGCGTCCGTCGAGCTCGAGCCGTGAGGGCGTGAACACCACCGCGGCGTTCGCGTCGAGCGGCGAGCGTGAGGTTCGCGTGCGCAGGCCCGTGATGTTGCCGCGGAAGGTCACGCTCTCGCGGCCCGGCACGTAGTCGACGAGGACTTGCCCCGTGATCAGCGCCTCGCGGTGGTTCAGGCGCACGTCGTCGAGCGCGAACACGTTGCGGTCGAGGCGAAGGCGTCCGGTGAGTGGCCCGACCTCGACCTCGCCGACCCGGATCGCGTCGAGCTCCACGAACGCCTCGTCGTCCGCGGAGATCGTGTCGAGGTGACGCACGCGCGCGAAGGCGCTGCGCTCCGTGTTCACCACCACGCGGAAGCCATCGCGGCTGAGCAGGAATGCCTCTTCGATCGGGACCCGCGCGCGCGCCCCGCGCAGCGCGATGGCGAGGCCCGGCAAGCTGAGATCCACGTCCTCGAGCTCGGCCTGCGCGTGCATGCGGAAGAGCGAGCCGTCGCCCGACTCGATCGTGAACGGGAGGTCGATGCGACCGCTCGCGGCGAGCGCGCTCGGCGCTCCGTCGAGGCGCGCGAGATCCTGCTGCAACCGACCGCGCATCGTGACGCGCACGGGTGCCGCGGTCTCGACCGGTGGCGGAGGCCCTCGACCTTCCGCCGCCTCACGCGCCGCTCGTTCTGCACGCCGCTGCGCGCGTCGCTCTTCACGCGCCTGCTCCTCCGGGGTCAGCGGCGTGGCCGCGCGCCGCGCGCGTTCGGCCGCCTGTCGTGCGAGCGCTTCCTCGTGATCGAGCCCGATGCGCTCGACCTCCTGCGAGAGCTCGAGTCGCGTGCCGCCCCGCTCGTTCGCGAGCACGAGGCGATCGATGCGGAAGCTACGCCGATCGGTCGTGACGTCGCCCACGAGCGTGATCGCCTCCATCGGATACGCGGGCACGAAGTCTTGCTCGACGAGCCCGATCGAGCCCTCGGTGTGCAGCGTGGTGCGGCGGTTCTCGGGCGATCCTTGCGACTCGAAACGCAGCGCTTGGCGCGTGTCGGTCGCGGTCACACGGTGCAGACCGTCCACCACGTCGATCGTGGTGATCTCCAGCGCCGCCTCGCCCGCGAGCGATCGCTCGTCGCCGCGCAGGGTCGACGACACGAGCACCTTCGGCACCCGCACGCGGATCCCGCCACGCTCGCGGTAGCGCAGCGACGACGCCGCGACGCGCACCGTCTGCTCGAAGCTCGGCGCGGCCGCATCGATCGCGTGGAACACCCGCCCTTCCCCGTCGATCTGCGCGGAGTCGACGCGCACCGGCAGCTCGGGCGGCAGCCATTGCGAGAGCCCACGAAGGCCCTCGGCCACGAGGCGCTCGCGGTGCACCAGCGTTCCGTCGGTCTCGAGGTTCGCGTCGACGTCGAGCGCGAAGCTCATGTCTCCCGCGTTCTCGCTGCGCGTTTCGCTGTGGATCGAGAGCGCGTTCAGATCCGCGCGCGCGGTCGTCACCAACGTGACGCCGTGGGGCAGCGTCTCTTCGCCGAGCGTGGGCGGCTCGATCTCGAGGCGGAGCGTCGCGTCGTGGATCGCCGCCCGCGCCGTGTGATCGAGGGTCGCGACGATGCGTGGGAAGACCAGAGGCGCGCCGCCCTCGCCGCGCAGGCCGATGCGACGCAGGCGCAGCTCGCCACGATGCGCGATCGTGGGGTCCGCACGATCGAGCCCCGCGTAGGTCCCGTGCAGCGTGAGGTTCGCGCGGGCGCGCTCGAGCGCGAGCTCGTCCATGCCGAGCAGCGGCCCGATCATCGCAACGGTGCGCCCGCGGAGCTCCACGTCGAGCTCCCCCGCGCCGCGATCGAAGTGCGCCCTCACGCCCGCGCGCAGCGTGCGCTCACGCGGTCCGTCCTCGAAGGTCGGCGGCGCCTCTCCACGCGCTTCGGCCTCCGCGATCAGCCGCGCGCGTCGCTCCGCGCGTCGCTGCTCGCGCGCCGCGATCTCCTCCGGCGTCTCGACCGGCTCCGCGTCCGCCATCGGCCAGAGCTGCAGCTCCGCGTTCAAGCGCGCCCGCGAGCGCGCGATCACCGTATCGAGCCGCAGCTCCGAGAGCGTCCACGCGAGCTCGCCGCGCTCCACGATCGGCGTGGGCTCGCGATCCGCGGTGGCGTAGCGGACGTTGCCGAGCGGGATGCGCCCCGTGAGCCGCGCGGGTGTGCCTCCCGCGATCGGCGCGCGCGACGAGATCCCGAGCCCGTCGATCACCACGTGTTGGATCGCGTCGCGCAAGTCGACCCGCCGCGTGCGCGCGTCGACCACCAACGTCGCGCGCGAGCCTGCCTCCGCGAGCACGAGCTCGTTCAGCGCGAGCCGCAGATCGAGCCCGTCGACCTGCGCAGCGAGCGCGTCTTGGCGCGCTTCGATCGTGGCCACGCGGGTGTGCGTGCGGACGTCGAGCTCGGTCGGGCTGCGCGCGGTGCCCTCGAAGTTGAGCGAGAGCTCGCGCGGCGTGAGCTGCAGACCGTCGGCGTCGAGCCCGATGCGCGGGGCACGGAGCGAGCCTTCGAACGTGACGGGCGCCACGAAGTCGGGATCGAGCTCGTGCGCGGCGGCGGAGAGCGCGAGCGAAGGGAGCTGCGCGCGCGTGGTCCCCGCGCGTACGTCGACCGCGCCCGTGGTCAGCGTGGCGCGCGGCTCCCGAACGCTCGGCGCCTCCAGCGCGAGCGAGAGGCTCGCAATCGACGCGCGCAGATCTCCCGCTTGCACCGAGAGATCCGTGAGCCCGAGGGTGGCGTGCGCCGCGCCACGCGAGCCGTCGAGCGCGAGCTCCGTCGCGTGGGCCTCGAGCACCAGCGCGCGACCCGCGAGCGTCGTGCCGGCGTCCTTCGCAGCGACCGCGTCCGCGCGCGCGTCGACGTCGAACGACACCCGCTCGCCACGCCACGTCCCGCGCCCCTCGATCGTCGCGCGCTCGATCACCGCGCGCTCCTCCGGCAACGCGATCCTTCCGGCACGCGCGTCGAGCTCGAAGCGTACCTCGTCGGGTCCCTCGGCGGCTGACCCCGCCGACTCGGCGGTTCCGTCGGCGGCTGACCCCGCCGACGCAGCGGATCCGTCGATCGGCGTAGCTCGCGCGGTCGCGCGCACGTCGTCGAGCGCGAGATCCACCAGCTCGGGGATCGCCGCCGCGAGCGAGCCGAGATCCACCTCGATCGAGCTCGGCGCGATCGTGAGCCGCCCCTCGTCGGGCATCGTCACCCCACCCTGCCCCGTCGCGACGTCGTCCAGCACCGCGAGCCGCGTGACCTGCACGCTCGTGCGCGCGGCGTCCGGCTCGAAGCGAGCTTCCGCGTCCAGCACGAGCAGCTCGCGCGGAAGTCGCAGCGCGTCGACGTCGACCAGCGGCGCTTCGAGCACCAAAGCGCGCAACGTCGTCGCGCTCGTGAGCGTGATCGCGTCACCCGACACCCCACCACCGAGCACGACGCGGTGCTCCGTCGCGAGCCGCGCTTCGTTCTCGTTCACGCGCACGCGCAGCCCTTCGTCTGCGCTGCCGAGCACGAGCTCACCACGCAGCACGCCGGCTTCTTCGTGCGCGTGACCGCGCAGCGTCGGGCCTTCGACCTCGACGTCGACGCCCTCGCGCGCGTCGACGAAGCGCACGCGCACGTTCCGGACCTCGAGCGACGCGACCTCGAGCCCCGCCAGCTCGGGCGGCAGCGTCAGCGCGGCGAGCGACCGCGAGAGCGGCGTCGGCTCGGTCGGCGCGTCCTCCCCGAGCAGCGACTGCAAGGCGAGCAGCAGACAGTCGGTGCCCTGCGCGTCGATCGCGTGGAGGAAGTCCACGCCCTCCACGAGCACGCGCACGTCGCGCAGCCGCCCGGCGAGCGCCTCGCCCGCGTCCCAACGGACGTCGACCCGCCCGACCCGCAGCCAGTCGTCGCCGTGGACGCGGCAACCCTCGGTCATCGGCAGCCGCAGCGCAGCCAGGCGAATCGCACCGGAGAACGGCGAGAGCTCGAGGTCACCGTAGTCGAGCGCGAGCCCGTGCTCGGCGGCGGTCTCGCGGGCCAGGTCGCGGCCGGAGTCCGACTCCACGAACACGAGCGCGCCCGCGACCGCGAAGACCACCAGCGCGAGCACCACGAGCGCACCACGCCACGCCCAACGCCAGAGCCGCGCGAGACGGCGAGGCGGGGCGGCCGTGGGCGGTCGCTTCGGCTCGTCCGGCATGCGGCGCAAAGGATGTCACGTCACGCGCGGCGCGGCTCTCGGATCGACGCTTCGTGCAGAACCGTCGGGATGGACCGACGGTCTCCACGACGCTCGCGCCGGCACCACCACGACGGATTACCCGTCGACCCGACGGCACCTCACATGTTCCGCCGGTACTGCCCGCCCACTTGGTAGAGCGCGCGCGAGATCTGCCCGAGCGAGCAGACCTTCGTGGCCTCCATGAGCGCGTCGAAGAGGTTGCCGTGCTCGACCGCGGTCTTCTGCAGTGTCGCGAGCGCGACCGGGGCGGCCTCCGCGTTTCGCGCCTGGAACGCCCGCAGCGTCGCGATCGCGCGCTCGCGCTCCTCGACCGTCGATCGGATGACCTCCGCGGGCACGATGGTCGGCGAGCCCTTCGCGTCGAGGAAGGTGTTGACGCCGATGATCGGCAGCGCGCCCGAGTGCTTGAGGCCCTCGTAGTAGAGGGACTCTTCTTGGATCTGCGTGCGCTGGTACATGCGCTCCATCGCGCCGAGCACGCCGCCGCGCTCGCTGATGCGCCGGAACTCCGCGTAGACCGCCTGCTCCACCAGCTCCGTGAGCTCGTCGATCACGAACGCGCCCTGCAGCGGGTTCTCGTTCTTCGCGAGCCCGAGCTCCTTGTTGATGATGAGCTGGATCGCGAGCGCGCGACGCACCGACTCTTCGGTCGGGGTCGTGATCGCCTCGTCGTACGCGTTGGTGTGGAGCGAGTTGCAGTTGTCGTAGATCGCGTAGAGCGCCTGCAGGGTCGTGCGGATGTCGTTGAACGCGATCTCTTGCGCGTGCAGCGACCGGCCGCTCGTCTGGATGTGGTACTTCAACATCTGCGAGCGCGGCGCGCCGCCGTAGAGGTTCTTGATGGCTTTCGCCCAGATGCGCCGCGCGACCCGCCCGATCACCGAGTACTCCGGGTCGGTGCCGTTGCTGAAGAAGAAGCTGAAGTTCGGCGCGAAGTCGTCGATCTTCATCCCCCGCGCGAGGTAGTACTCGACGAAGGTGAAGCCGTTCGCGAGGGTGAACGCGAGCTGCGTGATCGGGTTCGCGCCCGCCTCGGCGATGTGGTAGCCGCTGATGCTCACCGAATAGAAGCGCGTCACATCGTTCGTGATGAAGAACTGCTGGATGTCCCCCATCATCCGGAGCGCGAACTCGGTGGAGAAGATGCACGTGTTCTGGGCTTGATCCTCCTTGAGAATGTCCGCTTGAACGGTGCCGCGGACCTCCTTGAGGACGTCCGCGCGGATCTTCTCGTAGGTCTCGCGCGGCAGGACTTGATCGCCCGTCACCCCGAGCAGGAGCAGCCCGAGCCCGTCGTTGCCCTCCGGCAAGTCGTGACCCCCGTCGCTCTCGTAGCGCGGGCGCGGCAGCCCCTTCTGCGCGTAGATCGCGTCGATCTTGCGCTCCACCTCGTCGACGAGCCCCGCCGCGCGGATGTGTTTCTCGCAGCCCTGGTCCACCGCCGCGTTGAAGAAGAAGCCGAGCAGCATCGGCGCCGGCCCGTTGATGGTCATCGAGACGCTGGTCGCGGGGTCCGCGAGATCGAAGCCGCTGTAGAGCTTCTTCGCGTCGTCGAGGGTCGCGATCGAGACGCCGCTGTTGCCGATCTTCCCGTAGATGTCCGGCCGGTGATCGGGGTCTTCTCCGTAGAGCGTCACCGAGTCGAACGCGGTCGAGAGGCGCTTGGCCGGCAGCCCACGCGAGACGTAGTGGAAACGCTTGTTGGTGCGCTCCGCGCCGCCTTCCCCCGCGAACATGCGTGCGGGATCCTCGTTCGTGCGCTTGAGCGGGAACACCCCCGCCGCGTACGGGAACGCGCCCGGCACGTTCTCCGTCAGGGTCCAGCGCAGGATCTCACCCCAATCCGAGAAACGCGGCAGCACCACCTTTCGGATCTTCAGCCGCGAGAGGCTCTCGCTCACCAGCGGAACCTCGATCGTCTTTCCGCGCACTTGATACGCGAAGGTGTCGCCCGAGTACGCCTTCTTCGTCTCCGGCCACGCCCGCAGCGTCTTGCGGCAGTCCGCGTGCAGCCGCTCCACGAGCGCCGCGTAGCGCTTCCAGAGCGCGACCACTTCGGGCGCGTCGTCGTCCCGCGGCGCGGGATCGACGAGACCGTCCGCGGCTGACCCCGCGGACCCGAAAGGACCGTCCTCGACGCGATCGTCACCACGCAGCTCCGCGATCGCTCCGCGGAGCTGGTAGAGCCGCGTCGCGATCCCGCTCTGCTCCTTCACGAACGCTTCGTAGCGGTCCGCGCTCTCCGCGATCTCCGCCAAGTAGCGCACGCGCTCCGGCGGCACGATCGCGACCTTGCCGCTCGCGCCCGTCGGCACGTCGATCGTCGAGCGCAGCGGCGCCCCCGTGCGCTCCACGATCGTGTCGATCACCCGGCGGTAGAGGCGCGTGGTGCCTGGATCGTCGAAGTTCGACGCGATCGTCCCGAGCACCGGGATCTGCTCGTCGCTCGCATCGAAGCGCTGGTGATTCCGCTTCCACTGCTTGCGCACGTCGCGCAGCGCGTCGAGCGAGCCGCGCTTGTCGAACTTGTTGATCGCGACCACGTCCGCGAAGTCGAGCATGTCGATCTTCTCGAGCTGCGTCGCTGCGCCGTACTCGCTCGTCATCACGTAGAGCGAGACGTCGCTGTGCTCGGTGATCGCGGTGTCGCTCTGACCGATGCCGCTCGTCTCCACCACCACGAGATCGAAGCCCGCCGCCTTGCAGAGGTCGATCGCGTGCTGGACGTGGCGCGACACCGCGAGGTTCGACTGCCGCGTCGCGAGCGAGCGCATGTACACCCGCGGGTCGTCGATCGCGTTCATGCGGATGCGGTCGCCGAGGAGCGCGCCGCCGGTCTTCCGCTTCGAGGGATCCACCGAGAGGATCGCCATCGTCTTGTCCGGGAAGTCGCGCAGGTAGCGGCGCACCAGCTCGTCGACGAGCGAGCTCTTGCCCGCGCCGCCGGTCCCCGTGATGCCGAGCACCGGCACCTTGCGATCGCCGAGCTTCTCGCGCGCCGCCGCGCGGATCGCGTCGCCTGCTGCGGCGTCGTTCTCCGCGAGCGAGATGAGCTTGCCGATCACGCCGGGGTCGCGCGTCTCGAGCTTGCCGAAGAGCGCGTCCCGAGCATCCGCCTTCACCGTCTCGAAGTCGCAGCCCTTCACCACGAGATCGATCATCCCCTGCAGGCCCATCGCGCGGCCGTCGTCGGGCGAGAAGAGCCGCGCGACGCCGTACGCGTGCAGCTCCTCGATCTCGCTCGGGAGGATCGTGCCGCCGCCGCCGCCGAAGA
>ERZ761607.2588-NODE-2588-length-19251-cov-5.956606_pt1 | contig 19251 bp, 18 predicted proteins | sample MGYA00511164_ERZ761607 | MGnify/ENA primary metagenome ERZ761607 (study PRJEB28899, sample SAMN02445080) | bioreactor sludge metagenome | biome: EBPR sludge | place: Australia: Brisbane, Thorneside Wastewater Treatment Plant | collected 2011-06-22 ...
TGAAGATCGCCAAGGAGCCGATCTCCATGGAAACGCCGATCGGCGACGACGACGACAGCCACCTGGGTGACTTCATCGAGGACAGTTCCAACACCGCGCCGATTGAGGCCGCCATGCAGGCGGGCCTGCGCGACGTGGTCAAGGACATCCTCGACAGCCTGACCCCGCGCGAGGCCAAGGTGCTGCGCATGCGCTTCGGCATCGAAATGTCCACCGACCACACCCTGGAAGAAGTCGGCAAGCAGTTCGATGTCACGCGCGAGCGCATCCGGCAGATCGAAGCCAAGGCGTTGCGCAAACTCAAGCATCCCAGCCGGAGCGACAAACTGCGCAGTTTCATTGACACCCTGTAAGTCCCCGGAAAGCTTTCGGACCCTTGCGGGAGCGCGAGGGCGTTCTTATTGGACGAGCGCTTTCGCGGCACCAAAAAAAGATCCTGACCCATGTCAACGGCATGTAAACCCGCCGCGTTGAGAGCAGGCCCTGCGCTTTCACGCGGGCAATCCATTCCAACATTGCAATCCAAGGACAGACTGTTCATGAACTTCAAACTCGCCCTCCTCGCCCTGTTCGCTGGCGCTTCCATGGTCGCCACCGCACAGACCCCCGCCGCTGCTCCGGCTGCCAAAGCCGAAGTGAAGGCCGAGAAGAAAGAAGAAAAGAAAGAAGAGAAGAAGGCCGAAGCCAAGGCCGAGAAGAAAGCTGACGCCAAGGCCGAGAAGAAAGCCGACGCCAAAGCTGAGAAGAAAGCTGACGCCAAGGCTGAGAAGAAGCCCGAAGCCAAGGCCGAGAAAAAAGCTGAAGCCGCTGCTCCGGCCGCTGCTGCCGCTCCGGCCGCTGCTGCCAGCGCCAAGAAGTAATCCGGCAGCGTCCGCGATTCCACCGAAAGGGCCCATCGGGCCCTTTTTTCATTTCGGGGTCGCGCCCGCACCAACGTGCCGGCGGCATGGCGCCCCGGTCGGCCCGGCCTGCGGGCGCCCGAGCCCGCATCGCCCGCCCGAACCCGCAATCTGAGGCGGCTGTCCGGACGGCGACAGCGCAAGCGGGCTCGGTCGCCGTAAGGTCACTGTCTGACAACCCTCCCTACCGACCGAAGACCAGGAGACCTTGATGCGCGCTTTCCCCTTTGTCCTTGCGGGCCTGCTGTCCGCCCTCCTCGCCGGCTGCGCGAGCAGCCCGCCCGCCACGCCCATCCCCGCTGACAAGGACGTGCCCGAAATCCGTCCCGGCATGATGGCCGGTTACCTGGACCGCAAACAGCTGCCTGACAGCCGGGCCCTGCTGCCGCCCCCGCCCACGCCGGGATCACCCGCCCAGGCGGCCGACGATGCCGCCTTCCGCGCCACGGTGGCGCAGCGCAACACGCCTCGCTGGGCGCTGGCCCGGGCCGACAACGAGCTGCGCTTTCCGCAGGCCGCCGGCACGTTTGCCTGCGCGCTGGACGTGACCATCAGCCCCGACACCACGCCCCACCTGCACACCCTGCTGCGCCGCACGCTGGTCGACGCCGGTCTGTCCACCTACGGCGCCAAGGACCACTACAAGCGCACCCGCCCGTTCGTCGCGGAAAAAGCGCCGCTGTGCGCACCGGAAGAAGCCGAGCGACTGGCCAAGGACGGCTCCTACCCCTCGGGCCATTCGGCACTGGGCTGGGCCTGGGCGCTGGTGCTGACCCAGATTGCCCCGGAGCGCGCCGACGCCCTGCTGCAACGCGGCCACGCCTTCGGCCAGAGCCGGGTGGTCTGTGGCGCGCACTGGCAAAGTGATGTGGACCAGGGCCGCGTCATGGGCGCGGCGGCGGTGGCGCGGCTGCAGAGCGACCCGGTGTTCCGCGCCCAGCTCGACGCCGCACGGGCCGAGGTGGTGGCCCAGCGGGCCAAGGGCGCCCGGCCTGCGGCCGCCGCCTGCGCGGCCGAAGCCGCCGCACTCAAGCCCTGACCGCGGCACGGCACCGCCCGAGACGGCCCTTGGGGGCCGTTTTCAGGCAAAAAGTGGCCTTACCCAGCGTCAAATGGTCGTTTTCAGCTCCTGTTTTGATACCGATTGTTCGCCTGAAAACCGCCCTCACCGCACGGCCGTGACCGCAATGCCGCGAAACTGGCCGGCCTGGGCCGCGCGAGGCGGGGCCGGGAACCGGTTAGGGTCCCAGCGGTGCAGCAGCTCGACTTCGCGCGTGTGCATGCGGGCGGCGGCCGCCTCCTTGACGGGGCCGTAGCCGCGCACCGACTGCGGCAGCGCCGCGATCTGCGTCGCCAGCGGCAGCCGCGCGGCATCCAGCGCACCCAGCAGGTCGTCCAGCCGGGCCTCGTAGGCCGCCAGCAACGCGCGCGACAGCCGGGCCTCGGCGCCGAAACGCAGCGGATCGGCCCAGCCCCCGCGCAGCGCCCGGCCACGGGCCAGCAGGCGCAGCAGCGGCAGCACCCAGGGACCGAAGCGGCGTTTGGCGGGCCGCTGGCCGTTTTTCGCCCGGGACAGGAAGGCCGGCGCGAAGGCAAATTCCAGCCGCAGATCGCCTTCGAACTGCGCCTCCAGCGCCCGCTGCAGGCTGCCGTTGGTGATCAGGCGCGCCACCTCGTATTCGTCCTTGGGGCTCATCAGCCGCAGCAGGCTGCGCGCCACGGTGGCGGTGAAGCGCCCGTCGCCGCCCACGGCCTGTTCCCGCGCGGCCACCGCCTGCACCCGGCGACGGTAGCGCTCGGCCCAGTCCGCGTCCTGCCAGGCGCGCAGGTGCTCCCCGGCACGGCTCAGGAAGGCGTCGAGCGGCTCGTCATCGGGCGCGGCCGCCGGCGCAGGGGCGTCGCGCAGCGCGGCCAGGGCGGCCGGATGACCCGCCGCCAGCCGCCCGAGCGAAAACGCCAGCTGGTTGGCCGCCACCGCCACACCGTTGAGCTCGATGGCGCGCTGCAGCGCCGGCAGCGCCACCGGCACCAGGCCGCGCTGCCAGGCATAGCCCAGCGCCAGGATGTTGGCCGCGACGGTGTCGCCCAGAAAAGACTGGGCCAGCGCCTGCGCGTCAAAGGTTTCCAGCTGCGTGTCACCGGCCGCGTGCGCCAGCTTGGCCAGCAGCAGCGGGGTCTGCAGCTGCGCGTCGGGGTCGCGCAGCGCGCCGGCCACCGGCGTTTCGTGCGTGTTCACCAGCACCCGCGTGCGGCCGTGGCGCACCGCCTGCAGCGCCTCGGGCGAGGCGCCGACCACCGCGTCGCAGGCCAGCAGCGCGTCGGCCTGCTGGGTGTCGATGCGCACCGGGTTCAGCAGCTCGGGCCGCGCGGCCAGGCGCACAAAACTCAGCACCGCCCCGCCTTTTTGCGCAAACCCCATGAAATCGAGCACGCTGGCGCTGTGCCCCTGCAGGTGCGCGGCCATCGCCACCACGGCGCCCACCGTCACCACGCCCGTCCCGCCCACGCCGGTGACCAGCAGGTCCCAGGGCGCAGAGCCGTCCGGCACCGGCGGCAGCGGCAGCGCAGCGACGCGGCGTTCGAAGTCCGCGCGGCCGGGCCCGGCCAGCACCCCCGCGTGGCGGCGCAGCCGCGCGCCCGTCACCCGCACGAAGCTGGGGCAGAAGCCCTGCTCGCAGGTGGTGTCCTTGTTGCAGGCGGTCTGGTCGATGCGGCGCTTGCGGCCGAACAGGCCTGCCGACGGTGCGCGGTCGTGCGGCAGCACCGCCACACAGTTGCTCTGCACGGTGCAGTCGCCGCAGCCTTCGCAGACCGCTTCATGGATGAACACCCGCGCCTCGGGCTCGGCCAGCTGGCCTTTTTTGCGGCGTCGGCGCTTTTCGGCGGCGCAGGTCTGCTCGTAGATCAGCACCGTCACGCCGGGCACTTCGCGCAGCCGGCGCTGCACCGCGTCGAGTTCCGCGCGGTCGTGGAAGGTGGTGGCGGCCGGAAAGCGGCTGCGCTGGCCGTCGTAGCGGGTGATGTCGTCCGACACCACCACCACCTGCTTCACGCCCTCGCTGTCCACCTGGCGGGCAATGGCGTCCACGCTCGTGACCCCGTCCACCGGCTGGCCGCCCGTCATGGCCACGGCGTCGTTGTAGAGGATCTTGTAGGTGATGCTGGCGCCGGTGGCCACCGCCTGGCGGATGGCCAGGTAACCCGAGTGGTAGTAGGTGCCGTCGCCCAGGTTCTGGAACACATGCGGCACGCGGGTGAACAGCGCGTGCGACACCCAGTCCACCCCCTCCCCGCCCATCTGGATCAGGCCGGCGGTGTCGCGGTCCATCCAGTTGGCCATGAAGTGGCAGCCGATGCCGGCGCGCGCCGTCGAGCCTTCCGGCACCCGGGTCGAGGTGTTGTGCGGGCAGCCGGCGCAGAAATACGGCAGGCGCCGCACCGCGTCGGCCGCGTTGGAGAGCACCGGCGGCGCGGTGAAGTCGCGCACCCGCGGCAGGCGGTCGGCAAAGTGGTGCGGGAAGTGCCGCACCAGCCAGGCCGCCACGGTCTCGATCAGCCGCGAGGGCCGCAGCTCGCCCAGCGCGGAAATCAGCGGCGCGCCGTCCGCCCCGCGTTTGCCCAGCACGGCCGGGCGGGCATCCGCCGGCGCGTCGTACAGCAGGTCGCGCAGCTGGGTTTCGACCACCGGGGCTTTTTCTTCGATCACCAGGATTTCGCGCAGCCCCTGCGCAAAGGCGCGCAGCCGCGTGGGCTCCACCGGCCAGGCCAGACCCACCTTGTACAGGCGCACGCCGGCCGCGGCCAGCATCTCCGGGCTGATGGCCAGCCGGCGCAGCACCTCCAGCAGGTCGCGGTGCGCCTTGCCGCAGGTGACGATGCCCACCGTGGCCTGCGGCGACACGATCACCTCGCGGTCGATCGGGTTGACGCGCGCAAACGCCGCCACCGCCGCCAGCTTGGCGTGCACCCGCTCCTCGATGGCCAGCGACGGCAGATCCGGCCAGCGGTAATGCAGCCCGTCGGCCGGCGGCTGGTGGCCGGTGGCGGCGCGCACCGCGTCGGCCCCCTGCCAGGCGGCCACACGGGTGGCGAGTGTGTCCAGGTCCACGGTGGCGGCCGATTCGACCACTTCCGACAGCGCCGCCAGCGCCACCCAGTTGCCGCTGTAGCGCGACAGCGCCCAGCCCCACAGGCCGAACTCCAGCAGCTCGGCCACGCTGTCGGGCTGCAGCACCGGCATATGAAAGGCCTGGAACAGGCCATCGCTCTGGTGCGGCATGGACGAGGACACACAGCCGTGATCGTCCCCCGCCACCACCAGCACCCCGCCGTGCGGCGAGCTGCCGTAGGCGTTGCCGTGCTTGAGCGCGTCACCCGCGCGGTCCACGCCGGGGCCTTTGCCGTACCACAGCGCAAACACACCGTCGCAGGTGCGCTCAGGGTCGGACTCCACCCGCTGCGTGCCCAGCACCTGGGTGGCGCCCAGCTCTTCGTTGACGGCGGGCACAAAACGCACACCGGCCTGCGTGAGCCGCTCGCCGGCCTCCCACAGCGCCTGGTCCAGCGCGCCCAGCGGCGAACCGCGGTAGCCGCTGACAAAACCGCGGGTGTCGAGCCCGGCGGCGGCGTCGCGCGCCCGCTGCATGCGCAGCAGCCGCACCAGCGCCTGCGTGCCGGTGAGGAACACCGTGCCGGCGTCGGCCCACAGGGCATCGTCCAGGCGGTAGTCGGGGCGCAGCAGGTCCAGCGGTGCGGCCGCAGCCAGGTCGGGCTCGCCCGGTCGGGGGGTGAGCACGTCGGTGAGGGTGGATTCGGGCAGTGTCATGCCGCCAGTGTGTTCGCAGTTTCCGAGACATTTTTTCTTCTCTTTCTTGCAAAAGGCACAATACAGACCGATTCATTCCTGAAAATCCCCATGAACGAGGAAATCCATCTCGACCGCTGGAGTTTGCACATCCTGCAGGAGCTGCAGCGCGACGCGCGCCAGACCGTGCAGCAGATCGCCGACGCGGTGGGCCTGTCGGCCACCCCCTGCTGGAAACGCATCAAGGCGATGGAAGACGCCGGCGTGATCCGCGGCTACACCGCGCTGGTGGACCGCCGCCGGGTGGGGCTGGACCTGCTGGTGGTGGTGGAGGTGAACCTGACGCAGCACAACGAAGAGCTGGTGCAGGGCTTCGAGCGCGCCGTCGCCGCCGAGCCCGCCATCGTGCGCTGCCTGTCCACCACCGGCGGTTCGGACTACATCCTGACGGTGATGGTGCCCGGCATTGCCGAATACGACCGGTTCCTGCACGGCACGCTGTTCAAGCTGCCCGGTGTGACGCGCGTGCGCTCCAGCATCGTGCTCAAGGAGATCAAGGCCGAGGTGCGGCTGCCGGTGACGGCCGCCGCGCCACCCCTGACGACCACCACCGTCGCCGAGTTGCCGAAAATCTCCCGCCGGTCGGCAGGCAAAAACCGCTGAACCGTACACTGGCGCACTTCACAACCCGATGACCAGACCACCATGCCCCTGACCTCCGCTGCTCGACGCCGCGCCCTGCTCGCGGCCACTTTTTCCGTCATCGCCCTGGCGGCCTGCGGCAAGAAAGAGCCGGCTCCGGCGCCCGCTGCGGCGCCAGCCGCGCCACCGGCGCCGGTGGTGAAAACCTATACCGTCGGCACCGACGCGGCCTACGCGCCTTTCGAGAAGCTCTCGGCCAGCAATGAGGTGGAGGGGCTGACGGCGGATCTGCTCAAGGCCGTTGCCGCCAAGGGGGGCTTTGAAGTCAAGTTCGTCAACACCCCGTGGGAAGGCATCTTCAAGACGCTGGAGTCGGGCGAGCGCGACATCGTGGCCTCCAGCGTGACCATCACCGACGAGCGCAAACAGACCATGGATTTCTCCAAACCCTACTTTGACGCCGTCCAACTGATTGCGGTCAAAGAGGATTCCAAGGTCACCCAATTCGCAGATCTCAAGAAGCTCAAGGTCGGTGTGCAGACCGGGACCACCGGCGACGAAGTGGTGCAAAAGCTCCTGGGCAAGACCAACCCCAACATCAAACGCTTTGAATCAACGCCCTTGGCCCTGCAGGAGTTGTCGGCCGGCGGCGTGAGCGCGGTGGTCGCGGACAACGGTGTCGTACAGCACTACATTGCCAACAACCCGGCCGCAAAGTTCAAGTCGGTCAGCGACGCCTCGTTTGTGCCGGAGCAATACGGCTTCGCGGTCAAGAAAGGCAACGCCGAACTGCTGGAAAAAATCAACAAAGGCCTGGACGCCATCAAGGCCGACGGCAGCTATGACGCCCTGATGGCGAAGTATTTCGGCGCCAGACCGGCAGCCGCCTCGGCTGCACCGGCGGCGTCGGCCACACCCGCCGCCCCACCGGCTTCGGGCGCCGCCAAGTAAACTGCGACATCTCCGCGCCAGGGCGCATCGACTGCGGTTGATGCGCCCTGTTGCTTTTTCGGCCCCTACAGGACTTGTTGCCCATGGATCTTCGCTGGGAAATACTGGCACCCTACGCCTCGCTTTTTTTCACCGGCGCCTGGATGACCGTCCAGCTGACGACGATCGCGCTGGCGCTGGGACTGGTTGCGGGACTGGCGATTGGCCTGGTCACCGCCCGGCGCCAGGCCGGCTGGCGCCAGCCATTGCGGTGGCTGTGCCTGGCCTATGTGGGCTTTTTTCGCGGCACGCCGCTGTTCGTGCAGATTCTGCTGGTGCACTTTGCCTTCATGCCGCTGCTGATCCACCCCAGCGACGGGCTGCTAATCAGCGGCGAGGCCGCACGCGAGTTGCGCCAGAACCATGGCGCGTTCGTCTCCGGGGTCGTGGCGCTCACACTCAACGCGGCCGCCTACATCAGCGAGATCGTGCGCGCGGGCATCCAGTCGATCGCGCGTGGCCAGCTGCAGGCTGCGCAAAGCCTGGGCATGGACGACCGCCAGGCGATGCGGCTGATTGTCCTGCCCCAGGCACTGCGGCGCATGGTGCCACCGCTGGTCAACGAAGCAATCACCTTGCTCAAAGACTCTTCGCTGGTGTCGGCCATCGGCCTGGCCGAACTGGCCATGGCGGCGCGAACGGTCGCGGGCGCGTATTCCCGCTACTGGGAGCCCTATCTGGCGATTTCGCTGGTCTATCTGGTGCTTACCGGCGTCCTGACCCTGCTGGCCCGACGGCTGGAAACCCCGACCGAGATGCGGGGGCGGTGATCGGTCAGCGCCCCAGACGTCCGGCGCGAAAGTCCTGCACCGCCTGGTGAATTTCGGCGGCGGTGTTCATCACAAACGGGCCGTACTGCGCAATCGGCTCGCCCAGCGGACGGCCAGCGATGAGCAAGGCCCGGGCGGGGCCGGTGGTTTCCACCACCACACCATCCGCCTGCGGCTCGTTGGCCAGAATCGCCATGCGCTGCACCGGTACCGGCTGCCCGCCCACCTCCGCGGTGCCCCGGTAGACATAGACAAAGGCGTTGTGATCGGCCGGCAGCGGCTGCACAAACCGCGCACCGCCGTCGGGGAAATGCAGGTCGAGGTAGAGCGGCGCCGCGGCCTGGCGCGTGACGGCGCCCGTCACGCCGCCACTGGCGCCGGCAATCACCGTGACCGCCACACCGGCCGCGCTGGTGTAGCGTGGCAGCTCGCCGGCACGGAAGTCGCGGTACCACGGCGGCTGCATCTTGTCGCGGCCGGGCAGGTTCAGCCACAGCTGGAAGCCCTCCATCACCCCGGCTTCCTGTTCGGGCATCTCGGAGTGAATCACGCCGCGCCCCGCGGTCATCCATTGCACGCCGCCGTTTTCCAGCAAGCCTTCATGGCCGGCGCTGTCGCGGTGGCGCATGCGCCCGGCGATCATGTAGGTGACGGTTTCGAAGCCACGGTGCGGATGGTCGGGAAACCCGGCGATGTAGTCGCCGGGGCGGTCGCTGCCAAAGGCATCGAGCATCAGAAACGGATCCAGCCTCCGCTGCAGGTTCTGGGTCAGTACCCGCGTGAGTTTGACGCCCGCCCCGTCCGACGTGGGCTGACCGGCGATGACCTGTTCGACACGGCGCGGCCGGTGCACCGGCGCGTCAGCGACCGCCCCGCAAGAGGCCGCCGTCATTTGACTTTGAGGTTGTTCTGGACGCCTTTGACGTCCGCTACCCCGGCAGCGATTTTTGCGGCGGCCTTGATCTGTTCCGGGTTGTCGACGAAACCCGACAGCTGGACACGGCCTTCGTAGGTTTCAACCGAGATCGCGGTCGACGGAATTCCCTTGGCCACCAGCAGCTCACCCTTGATCTTGGTCGTGATCGCCGAATCCTTCAGCACCCGCTTGGCGTTGTCCTGTTCCGCCTTCTGAAACTCGGCTTCCTGCAGCTTGCCGTCCTTGTTGGCGTCAAAAGCCTTCAGCCGTTTGGCGATTTCCTTTTCGGCGGCCGCCTCGGCGGCGGTGACCGCCCCATCGCCGTTCTTGTCCAGGCGCGAGAACCCGGATTGGACCACTGCGGCCCCGTCGGGGTTGTTCGGCTGGGCGTGGCCGGTGCCCGCCAGCAGGGTCAGGCCCAGACCCAGCGTGGCAAGGCGAATCCCTGCCGTGACAGAGGCCCCGGGACGGGCAGAGGAGGTTTGCAACAGACGCGATGACATAAGCAGCTCCGGTTGAAATGTGAACAGGACCCCCACTGTATCCGTGCCGGAGCCACCACGCCGCGCCGCCGGACCGTCACCCAACCGGTTTCACCCCTGGTTTCGATCAAAAAGGGGCGATACCCCGCGTAAAAAGGTCATCTTTCGCTCTGTTTTTTGACAGAAAAGGCGCCGACCGGATCGCCTTCCCGCCGGCTCAGCGCTCCACAATCGCCACCACGCCCTGCCCACCGGCGGCGCAGATGGAGATCAGGCCGCGGCCGGAACCCTTTTGCGCCAGCAGTTTCGCCAGCGTCGCCACGATGCGGCCGCCGGTGGCGGCAAAGGGGTGGCCGGCGGCCAGGGAGCTGCCGGTGACGTTGAGTTTTTTCGGGTCGATCTTGCCCAGCGGCCGGGCCAGGCCCAGGCGCTCCTTGCAGAAGGTCTTGTCCTGCCAGGCCTGCAGCGTGCACAGCACCTGGGCGGCGAAGGCTTCGTGGATTTCGTAGAAGTCGAAGTCCTGCAGCGTGAGGCCCGCGCGTGCCAGCATGCGCGGCACGGCATAGGCCGGGGCCATCAGCAGGCCTTCCTTGTTCTCGCCGAAAAAGTCCACCGCCGCCACTTCGCTGTGCGTCAGGTAGGCCAGCGGCGCCAGGTTGCGCTCGGCGGCCCAGCGTTCGCTGGCCAGCAGCACGGCCGAGGCGCCGTCGGTCAGCGGGGTGGAATTGCCGGCGGTCAGCGTGCCCTGGCCGGGAGCGACCTTGCGGTCGAACACGGGTTTGAGCTTTTGCAGCTGCTCCAGCGTCAGGCCCGGGCGCAGGTTGTTGTCGCGGGTCAGGCCCTGGAACGGGGTCATCAGGTCCGTGAAAAACCCCTCGTCAAACGCACGGGCCAGGTTGGCGTGGCTTTTCAGGGCCAGCTCGTCCTGCGCCTCGCGGCTGATGCCCCAGTGCTGCGCCATCTGTTCGGCGTGTTCGCCCATGGACAGGCCGGTGCGCGGCTCGCCGTTGCGCGGCAGGTTCAGGCTCATCAGCATGCCCGGGCGCAGTCGGGCCAGCACCGCCAGACGCTGCGCGGGGGTTTTGGCACGCGACAGGTCCAGCAGCACGGCGCGCAGCCCTTCGCTGACGCCGATGGGCGCGTCGGAAGTGGTGTCCACCCCGCCGCCGATGCCCGCGTCGATCTGGCCCAGCGCGATCTTGTTCGCCACCAGGATGGCGGCCTCCAGCCCGGTGCCGCAGGCCTGTTGCAGGTCATAGGCCGGGGTCTCGCGCGCCAGCGTGGTGGACAGCACACTTTCGCGCACCAGGTTGAAGTCGCGCGCATGTTTCATCACCGCGCCGGCGGCCACTTCGCCCAGGCGCTGGCCGTGCAGGTCGAAGCGGTCGACCAGGCCTTGCAGCGTGGCCGTGAGCATCTGCTGGTTGCTGGCCTTGGCATAGGCGGTGTTGGAGCGGGCAAACGGAATGCGGTTGCCGCCCAGGATGGCAACGCGGCGGATGGAGGATTCGGTCATGGTCGGTAGGACAGGCAAGGGTGGATCAAAGTCAGGGGAGAAGGCGCCACTGGCCGCGAAGATGGGGCTTTTCGCCGCGGGCGTCGCGCACCTCGAAATCGGCGCCGCCGGCGCTGCGGCGGCTCCACAGGCTGGCGCGGCCGGGCAGCAGCAGCGGAGCCTTGAAATCCACCGCCACCTCGGCCGCGGTGACGCCGCCTGGCGGCAGCAACAAGGACAGCGCCCGTGCCTGCGTCCACATGCCGTGGGCAATGGCGCGGCGAAAGCCGAACAGCCGGGCCGACAAGGCGCTCAGATGAATGGGGTTGTAATCCCCCGAAACGGCGGCATAACGCCGGCCGGTGTCGGCCGGCGCATCCAGCTCGGCCTGGCGCGACAACCCGGGCAGCGTGCCGACGGCACCGGGCCAGGCCTCGCCGGTAGCGGGCGCGCCGATGCGCAACAGGGTCTGGGTGGCGGTCCAGACCGTCTGGCCGCCGCGCTCGATGCGCAGGTCCAGATTCAGCGCCTGACCTTTGTCGTGACTGAACAGCGCGCCGGGCTGAAGCAACACGTCAACCCGGTCGCCGATCGCCAGCGGCGCGAGCTGCACGACCCGGTTGGCCAGATGCACCGTGCCCAGGGCCGGCCAGGGACAGTCGTCCGAGGTGATCCAGTCCATCGCCAGATCAAAGCTCAGCAGCTGGGTATACAGCAGCGGCACACCCATGCGGTCGGCAAAGCCACACAGCGCGGCGTAGCGCGCCACCGCGTCGCGCTCGATGGTCACGCCGTGGCGCGCACGCCCCCGTTTCGGCAGGCGGCGCACAAAACCGGGCTTCTTGCGGCTGGCGGCCAGCGCCCGCACGGCCAGCAGGGCCGGACTGCGCACGGGGGTTTCCTGGGGCAGGCGGCTGGCCATGTCAGGCTCCCAGCAGGCTCTGGCCGCAGACCCGCACCACATTGCCGGTCAGGGCCTGTGAAGCGGGGCTGGCCATCCAGGCGATGGTCTCGGCCACATCGACCGGCAGGCCGCCCTGGCCCATGGAGTTCATGCGCCGCCCGGCCTCGCGGATGGCAAACGGCACGGCCGCTGTCATCTGCGTCTCGATGAAGCCGGGCGCCACCGCGTTGATGGTGATGCCGCGCGCGGCCAGAAGCGGTGCGTGGCTTTGCACCATGCCGATCACGCCGGCCTTGGAAAACGCGTAGTTGGTCTGCCCCAGGTTGCCGGCAATACCCGAGATGGACGACACACAGACGATGCGCCCGCCGGCGCGCAGCGCGCCGGCGTCGACCAGGGCGGCGTTGATGCGCTCCTGGGTGGACAGGTTCACGTTCACCACTGCCTCCCAGAAGGCCGGCTTCATGTTCGCAATCGTTTTGTCGCGGGTGATGCCGGCGTTGTGCACCAGCCCGTCCCAGCCGCCGTCGGCCAGCGCGGCATCCACCAGCGCCTGCGGCGCCTCGGGTGCGCCGATGTCCAGCGCCAGGGCGCGGGCACCCAGACGTTGGGCCACAGCCTCCAGCCCGGCCTGGGCCTGCGGCACGTCCAGCAGCACCAGATCGGCGCCGTCGCGGGCCAGCACCTCGGCAATCGCCTCGCCAATGCCGCGTGACGCACCGGTCACCAGCATGCGCCGGCCTGCCAGCGGGCGCGCCGGGTCGGCCCGGACCGCGTTCGCGGCTTCGCCGGTCACCGGCGCCAGGCGGACCACCTGGCCCGACACATAAGCCGAACGCGGTGACAGCAGGAAAGCCAGGGTGGAATCCATCTGCGTTTCAGCGTCCGGCGCCAGATACAGCAGGTTGGCGGTAATACCGCGCTTGAGTTCCTTGCCCAGCGAGCGCACCAGGCCTTCGAGCGCGCGTTGAACCGTGGCCTGCCGGGGGTCGGCGCAGGACTCGGGCGACCGGCCGATCACCAGCACCCGCCCACCCGGCAGCACCGAACGGGCGGTGTCGTGGAAAAACGCGTACAGCGCGTCGGACTGCTCGCTGGTCTCCAGGCCGGTCGCGTCAAACACCAGCGCGCGCACCTTCACGCCCTTGTCGCCGTCGGTGTTCCAGCGCCCGGTCATCAATGCGGCCTGGTTGGCCAGCGGAATCCAGCGCGCGGCGCTGGCATGCGCCAGCGTGGCGACGCCGCGCGGGGCCAGGCAGGCCGCCAGTGCCGGCAGCACGCTGGCGCCGGGGCCGGCACCGATCAGCAGCGGCCCTTCGATGTCGGCGCGGCCAGCCTGGTGGCGCGGCAGCGGAACCGGTTGTGGCAGGCCGAGCAGCGTCGTCAGGCGTGCGCCCAGAAGGGAATTGGCAAAATCAAGGTAGGAGTCGGTCATGATGTCGGGGAGTTTCGGCGCGGATTGTTGGGGCTTTTTCCCCGGCCGCGTAGGGTGTGGCGTCTAGGAAATGCCGCACTTGCACCCGCCCCGGCCGCGGCCGCCCGCCCGGACACCCCCCAAGATGCCTTAGACTTGGCGCCCGACCAACCGGGCAAAATGCGCCCGCCATCCCTACCCATGACCACCAGGCCCAACCGACCCAAGCCGTTTGCGATGATCCGCGAGTTCCATCTTGCGGACTGGTTCACGCTGGGCAACGCCGTCTGCGGCACCGGGGCGCTGTTCGCCGCCATGAGTTACATGCAGACCGGCGACGTGGTGCATATCTACTTCGCCGCGGCGCTGGTGGTGGCGGCGCTGATATTCGACATTCTGGACGGCCGCATCGCCCGCTGGCGGCACAAGAGTTCGCCGCTCGGCCGCGAGCTCGATTCGCTGGCCGACGTGATCTCGTTCGGCGTGGCGCCCGCCGTCATTGCCTACGGCTGTGGCATGCAGGGACTGTACGACCGCATCGTGCTGGTGTTTTTTGTCGCCTGCGGCGTGTCCCGGCTGGCCCGCTTCAACGTCACCGCCGAGGCCATGGCCGATGAGGATGGCAAGGTGAAGTACTTTGAGGGCACGCCGATTCCGACCTCGGTCGTTCTGGTGGCCCTGCTGGCCTACGCGGCCTCGCAGGGGGCCGTAGGCGCCAACCTGTGGGCCGGCTCGACCGAGATCGCCGGCTACACGCTGCACCCGCTGGTGCTGCTGTTTGCGCTGTCGGGCTCGCTGATGATCAGCCGCATCCGCATTCCCAAGCTCTGAGCGCCACCGGCTGACCTGGTCCGCTGCCATCGGACGATCCCCAGGTGCGCAGCGCCCCTTTTTGAGATTTTTCAGACCTTTTTGGGGCATACCCAGCGTAAAAAGGTCGCTTTCTGCTATGGTTTTTGACCATTCGCCAACCACCCTGGCGCCCCGGGCTGCGGCCACGGCCTACAAAGGGTGGCGCGTCAGCGACTGCCGGACATGGGCCACGAGCTGCGCCACCGCACGCGGCACGGTGCGCGAGGCGGTCACGGCGTAGAGCGGCCAGGCAGGCGTGGCCTCCCCGGGCAGCACGGGCTCCAGCTGGCCCCTGGCCAGGGACGGTGCGGCCAGGTGACGCGGCAGCAAGGCCACGCCGTGGCCCTGTTCGGCCAGCACCCGCAGCAGCCCGACGCTGTTGGCCGCCATCGCGCAGGGCCCGGGCGCCTGCGGCCAACGGTGGCCGCCGACGGACCAGGCCATCGCCCCCTGCGCGGTGCGCAGCTCCAGGCACGGCACGGCCGGCAGCTGACTGGCGCGCTCCAGCGGCGCGACGGTGCGCAAAAAGGCCGGCGCGGCATAAAGCCCGCTGGCAATGACGCCCACACGCCGCGCCACCACACGGTCGTCCAGCGCCCGGCCGATGCGGAACGCCAGGTCCACCGGGTCGCGGAACAGGTCGCTGGCGCTGGACGAGAGCGCGAACTCCACCCGCAAGGCCGGCCGGTCCGCCAGGTACGCGGCAATCAGCGGGCCAAGCACCTCCACGCCCAGGTCCACCGGCATCGCGATGCGCAGGCGGGCGGGCTGCTCGCGGCCGGCGTCGAGTGTGTCCCGGGCCTGCTCGGCCGCCTCCAGCACTTTTTCGCAGCGCGCCAGATACGCCTGCGCCAGCGGCGTGAGCGCCAGGCTGCGCGTGGTGCGCTGAAACAGCGTCACGCCCAGGCGCTTTTCCATCGCGGCAATGCGTCGCGACAGCGTGGAAGCCGGCATCTCCAGCCGCTCGGCCGCCCGCCCGAAATGACCGGCCCGGGCGACCGCGACGAACAGCGCGATGTCGGGCAGGATGCTCCAGGATTCTTTCATGAATGGAATGGTGTTTTCCATCGATGCTACTTCAAGCGGCGGCCGGCCGCGCCTACCATCAGCCCAACGCCCCGCGGTGGGGCCGCTGAGGAGACACCATGACCCGTTTCACCCTGTTCGGCGCCGGCCTGATGATGCTGGTGGTCGGCACGCTGCACCTGCTGGCCCCGCAGATGATGATGAAGGAACCCGGCATCGCCCTGGAGACCGTGAACCACCTGCACGTGGTCCGCGCGGCCTACGGCGGTGCCTACCTGGGCATTGCCGCGCTGTTCCTGGCCGGTGTCTTCCGGGTGGTGGACACCCGCGCGGCGCTCAGCGCGGTGGCGATCATCTTCGGCGGCTTTGCACTGGGGCGGCTGGTCAGCCTGGTGGCCGACGGCCTGCCGGTGCCGCTGTACCTCGGGGTGCTGGGTGCCGAACTGTTTTTCGCCACCTGTGCGGTGCTGGCACTTCGGGGTGCAACCCCGGCCGGCACCGGCGGCAGGCACTGAGTTCGCCCCATCCGGACGCCCGGAGCCGTTGGCACAGGCCTGCGACCGCACAGCCCCCCGGCATCACGTTCAGGGCAGCCACGGAGGGAACCGGCCTCATCGCCCGCCGGCAAACAGCCCCGCCAGCACCACCCCCGCCAGAAACAGCGTCTCGCCCAGCATCAGCACCACCGGGCGCCAGCCCACCGTGGCCAGCTCGGCCAGGCGGGTCTTCATGCCGATGGCGGCCATGGCCGCCACCAGGCAGCCGCGCGAGACCTCGCCGCCCAGCGCCTGCACCGGCGCCGGCACCCAGCCGGTGCTGTTCACCGCCACCAGCGCCGCGAAGGCGATGACAAAGCCGGGCAGCAGCGGCGGGCGTTCGGCCCCCGGCTCGCCGCCGCTGCGGGCGCGGGTGATGGCCACCGCCAGCAGGATCACCGGCAGCAGCAGGGCCACGCGCAGCAGCTTGACCACGGTGGCCACATCGCCGGTTTCGCGCGACAGGCTGTAGCCCGCGCCCACCACCTGGGCCACGTCGTGAATGGTGGCGCCCAGAAAGATGCCGGCCTGCGCCGCGTCCATCCCGGCTGCCCGCACGACCATCGGGTACACCACCATGGCCAGCGTGGACAGCGCGCTGACACCGATCACGGTGAACAGCGTGGCGCGTTCCTTCAGCGGGTGCGCGGGCAGCGCGGCGGACAGCGCCAGCGCGGCCGAGGCGCCGCAGATGGCGGTGGCGCCCCCGGTCAGCAGGCCGAAGATCGCCTGAAAGCCCATGCGCCGCGCCGCCACCATCGACAGGCCGATGGTCAGCGCCATCGACCCCACCACCAGCGCCACCGGCTGCCAGCCCAGCGCCTGCACCTGCGCGACCGTGATGCGCAGGCCCAGCAGCGCAATACCCAGGCGCAGCACCGTGCGCGCGGTGAACCCGATGCCGGCCGCGCAAGGGCCCTCGCCAGCCAAAAAATTCATCGCCAGGCCCAGCAGCAGGGCAAACAGCATCACCGGCGCGCCGTAGTGGCCCGACAGGAAAGCCGCCGCGGCCGCCACCACCGCGCAGGCCATGACACCCGGCGCCAGCGTGCGAAGCTGCTCGCGCCCGCCGGTCCAGATCGTCCGGATCGGTGCCACGCTCAGATCACGCAGCCGCCGTTGGGGCTGATGACCTGCCCCACCAGGTAATGCGGGTCGCACGCCAGGTGCACCACGGTGGCGGCGTATTCGGCCATCGTGCCCAGGCGCCCGGCGGGAATCATCTGCCACAGGCGGTGGCGGGCGGTCTCGTCCAGGCTCGCCAGGTACGCCTCGAAATCCGGTGTGTGCACACCGCCCGGCGCCAGGGCATTCACCGCGATGTTGGCGCCCGCCACCTCGGCGGCCACCGCTTTGGTGAAGGCCACCACCGCCCCCTTGGCCGCGCTGTAGTGCGGGCTGTGGGCGCTCATGGCCGAGATGCCGGCCACCGACGCGATGTTGATGATGCGCCCGTAGCGCTGCGGCTCCATCAGGCGCAGCACCGCGCGGGTGCAGTAGAAGACACCGTGCACGTTGACGGCCCAGAAGCGCAGCCATTCGGCGTCGGTCATCGCGGTGGTGAAGCCCAGCGCGCGCCGGGGCTCGGGGGTGGTCAGGTAGCTGTAGTGCGCGCTGCGCCGCTGGTGGTCCGCCGGGCCGGCGGGAATCAGCGCTGCGTTGTTCACCAGCACATGCACGGTGCCGAAATGGCGTGCGGCCTCGTCCACCAGTGCGTCCACCGCGGCGCTGTCCGACACGTCGCACACGCGGGCGAGCACTTCGGCGCCCAGCGCCTGCAGCCGCTGTTTGGTCTGCGCCAGGCGCTCGGGGTCGATGTCGCAGATCACCAGCCGGGCGCCGGCCTCTGCCAGCGCCACCGCCAGCGCGCCGCCCAGCCCGGGGCCCGCGCCGGTGACCAGGGCCACCGGGTTGGGCACCGCCGCCACCGGGCGGCGGGCCGCTGCGGCAATCGCGCTCATTCCGGCTTGAAGCCCACCGCCTTGAGCGCGGCGGCCTGGCGGTCGGAGGCGGTGCGCAGCGCGCGGGCCAGATCGTCAGGGGTGGAGGCCGGCGCCGGGTCCAGGCCCAGCGCGGCAAAGCGCTGGCGCACGGCCGGTTGCTCCAGCACCTTGGCCGTGGCCTCGCGCAGGCGGGCCTGGGCGGCGGCGGGCACGTCGGCGGGCAGGAACAGGCCCATCCAGGCGGTTTCGGTCAGGTCCTTGTAGCCCAGTTCGGCAAAGGTGGGCACGTCCGGCAGCAGGGCCAGCCGGCTGGGCGCGGTGGTGGCCAGCACCTTGAGCTTGCCGGCCTTGATCATCGGGATCGAGGTGGCGGGCCCGTCGAACATGAAGGCCACGTGGCCGCCCACCACGTCGGTCAGCGCCGGCGGCGAGCCCTTGTAGCCCACGTGGGCCATGTCGGTGCCGGCCAGCTGGTTCAGCGTCAGCCCCAGCGTGTGCGACAGGCTGCCGGGGCTGTAGGACGCGTAGCTCACCTTGCCCGGGTTGGCCTTGATGTAGGCCACCGCCTCTTTGACGTTGGCCGCCGGCACCTGCGGGCCGGCCACGAACAGCAGGCCGGTGCGGGCCAGTTCGGCCACCGGGCGCAGCTCTTTCATCGGGTCCAGCGGCAGCTTCATTGCGTGCGGGATTTCCGACAGCAGGCCGTTGACCGACACCATCACCGTGTGACCGTCGCGCGGGGCTTTCAGCAGCTCCTGCAGGCCGATCAACCCGGCGGCGCCGGGTTTGTTGTCCACCAGCACCGGCTGGCCGAGCTGCTGCGACAGCCCCTCGGACAGGGTGCGGGCCATCACGTCGGCGGTGCCGCCGGCCGGCGCCCCGACCACGATGCGCAGCGGCTTGTCGGGAAACTGCGCCCAGGCGGGCGCGGCAGCGGCCAGGGCTGCGCCGGCCAGGGCCAGCAGGGTGAAACGGCGGTTCAGCGTGTTCATGGATGTCTCCTTGGGGTTCAGGGGTGATCGTGTCAGTTGCTCATTCGAATTTGATTTCAAGCCACCCGGCGCAGCGGCATGCCCCGCACACCGGCGGCGCGGTTGGGTGCCAGGCCGAGCTGGGCCAGGGTTTCGTCGGCGCTGCTGTAGTGGGTGCCGATCTGGTAGATGGCCCGCGCCTGCGCGCCGGTGGCCACCTCGCGGTGCAGCTCGCGGGACAGGCGCACCATCTGCTCCACCTGCTGCACGCTGGTCATGCGTTCGCCTTTCTTGCCCCACAGGTTGTCTTCGATGCCGCAGCGCACATGCAGGCCCATGGCAATCGCCATCGCGCCCAGCGGCGCCACCGTGCGCATGATGCCCTCGATGGTCAGCACCGCGCCCGGAGGCGTGCGGCGCACAAACTCCATCATGTTGAACGGGTTCGGGCCGTCGGCGCCGCCACCGATCATCACGTGGTTCAGCACCAGCGGGCCGGTGTAGAGGCCGCGGCGGATCAATCGCTCCACCGTCTCCAGCTGGCCCACGTCGCCCAGCATGAAGTGCGGCTGGATGCCGGCGGCCTGCAGCCGGCGCAGGTGCTCGG
>ERZ761607.2593-NODE-2593-length-19224-cov-35.670927_pt1 | contig 19224 bp, 15 predicted proteins | sample MGYA00511164_ERZ761607 | MGnify/ENA primary metagenome ERZ761607 (study PRJEB28899, sample SAMN02445080) | bioreactor sludge metagenome | biome: EBPR sludge | place: Australia: Brisbane, Thorneside Wastewater Treatment Plant | collected 2011-06-22 ...
GATGGCTTTCATACCTTGTATATCCGAGCCAGAAACCAAAACGGTGCATGGAGCCACATGCAAACCAGACCTTTTATCAAAACCCAAGTTACAGCAGGTGGCACGGGCGACAACATGCCTATTATAGCTGCCGAGTACTTCTTTGATACCGATCCGGGCATTGGGGTGGCACATCCCATCAGTTTGCCGGAAAATACAGGTGGGGATGTTACGGTAGCCTTCGATGCACAAGTGGCAGGCTTGAGCATTGGCACCCATATTTTGTATGTCCGCGCCAAAAGCCAACGCGGATGGAGCCATGTACAGGGCAAAGAAGTAACGGTTTTGGCAAGCGATCTGCCTCCTTTGGCAGGAACTTATACCATCAATGCCGCCCTTCCGAACAGCGCAACCAATTTTCCTTCGGTACAAGCGGCATTGGATAACTTGGTCGCCCGTAAAACCAGTGCAGCCGTAGTCTTTGAATGTGCATCGGGAACCTATAACGTCAACTACTCACTGGGTCAAATTAGCACCGCTGATGCCACCAAAACCATCACCTTCAAAGCAGCTTCGGGCGCTTCGGTGGTATGGACGGCAGCCTCATTGTCCACTACCAATAACTACATTCTCAAGCTCAATGGAACTTCGTTTCTGCGCTTTGAAAACCTCACCTTCACCAAAACAGGCAGCAACTACGGGCGCATCATAGCCTTTGCTGGAACCATACAAGACCTTCAGTTTAAGAACAGTGTTTTTAATGGTTTATCAAACAATGGCGAGGTGTTTTACGCCGATGCTGCCACCCTAAATCAAGTACGGATCGAGAACAACACGATTCATAACGGGGTAACAGCCTTTAAGCTTACAGGAAATGGGGACGCTTGGACGAATACCCGCATTCAAGGCAATAGCCTTTCTCGTTCGGGCAGTGCGTCTGGTATGGGATTTGATTTAACAGGCATTTCGGGCGTGGTGCTGCAACAAAACTGGGTCAACAATTATGCTACCGCCCTCAGCCACCAAAACGGCGGCGCAATGGAGGTGACGCGGAATAAGTTCATCGGGGCGCAACAAGGGGTCATCGTTTCGGGAAGCAATGGCGCAAGTGGCGCAGTGGGCTTATTTGCGAATAACTGGATGGTGGTCAATGCCACAGGGACCGCCCTAAGTTTGCAAAACAGCAGCCATTGGTCGCTCTACCACAACAGCCTAAACGCGATTGCTGGCACCTATGCCTTTTCAGTTTCGGGGACTTACGAAGGAGTGGAGGCCAAAAACAATATTTTCGCCTTGCAAACGGGAACGGCAGTGGCGCAATTCCAATCGCTTACAGGTCTAAGTTCCGATTATAATGCCTTTTTCCGTAATGGAACGGGCACCATCCTTCAAGCAAATGGCAGTTCCTTTGCCACCTTGGCCGATTTTCAGTCTCATCCAGGAACAGGAACCGCCGAAGACCATAGCATCGCCGCCAATCCCATTTACACCTCAAATACCAACCTTCACGCCCAATCGGATTTATTGAATGGTACAGGAACGAGTAGCCTATCCGTGGCCATTAACGACGATATAGACGGCGAAAGTCGGACAAGTTTATCCCCTACTGATATTGGATCCGATGCGTTTTTGAACGGGCTTTCGCCTTTGTCAGGAACCTACAACGTCGGGAGTGGCGGCGATTATGCCACTGTACAGGATGCCTTGAATGCCCGTACCACGCAAGGGCAAACAGGGAATGTAGTGCTGCAAGTCCCCGATAACACCCATATCACCACGCCATTGGTCATCAATCCAACAGCGGATCAGAATACCACCCATACCGTTACCCTGTCGGGCGGGGGCAACTCGACCATTACAGGCAGTACGGGGTCGGGCCAGAACTACCTGCTTTGTGTCTGTGGCAAAACCAATTTTCGTCTATCAGGCTTTAAACTCCGACCGGCTGGCACCGAGCAACGGGTCATTGAGATCACCGAACCCGATATCATCACCGAGTTTGTGGATGTAGAAGTGGATGGAACCAATATGCAGCCCACCCACCATGTAATCTATGTCTCCAATCCGATTCGAAAAGTGGTATTGACCCGCTTTAAAATCGTCAACTTGCCCAATACAGGCACGCCGCCCAAAGGCATTTACTTTGATGAAATCACCGATGGCATCGAGATCAGCGAAAGCGAGTTTGAAATTCCAGAGCCGATCATCATCCGCAAACCCGGTAAAACCATCAAAATCACCAAGACCCGCTTTACCTGCAAAAACTGCCCTTCGGATACCTATGAGTTGAAGTTTTCGGGAAGCGGCGGGGTGGAGTTTGTCGAAAACGAAGTAACCTTATACAAAGGCGGCGTTCATTTTGCCGATGCACCGCCCGGCATGAGGCTCATCGGCAATCGGATTACCGCAGAAGAGCAGGGCATTTACCTAAACAATTGTCGCGCCACCGCCGATAGCATTGGCGTGATTGCCAATAACTTTATTCGCATTACAGGCGAGGGCGATACGGACGGCGTGCGCTTCAATAACTCGCCTTATTACCGCCTCTACCACAATACGATCCGTATGGCCAGTTCCGATCCGCTTTCGGCTGCTGTAAAAGTAGAAGGCACTGCTACCCATAACCTCGACTTACGCAATAACATTTTTTACCATGCGGGCGCGGGAACCGCTTTTCAGGCAGACCGCTTAGCGGCGTTTTCGCACCTAAACTACAACGCCTATTGGACAGCTTCCGGCCCAATTGCAAGATGGGCAGGCACCAACTACAACACCTTGACCGACTGGCAGGCTGCCGTTCCGAGCGTGAATACCCATAGCGTACAGTTTCCCATTTTCTTTACTTCGGCCACCGATCTCCACCTAACCGGAGCCTCCGTAGGAGATGGACGGCTGAAGGGCGAAGCCAATTTACCACATCCCATTACCCAAGACATTGATAAACAGGTGCGAAATAGTCCTTACATGGGAGCCGATGAAGCCTTGGGAACCACCTTACCCATACTCTTGACCACTTTTAGCGCACAAGTGGGGGTAGAAGGGGTCACCCTGAACTGGCAGACCGCCCAAGAACTGCATACGGACCAATATGTCATTGAGCGCAAAATGGGGAATCAATGGCAAGAAATGGGAGCCGTCAAAGCCCTTGGCACGACCTCCGCGCCTCAGACCTATCGCTACGAAATCAAAAACTTGCCTCCGGGACGGCATGTTTTCCGGCTTCGTGTGGAAGACATCGGCGGGCAAAAAACGTTTAGTCCTGAAACCGAATTGACGCTAAGCCTGAAAGGAGCCTATTTCTTGTCTGCGGCTTACCCTAATCCATTCAACCCACAAACTACCTTTACCCTAACTGTAGGTCGCACACAAACGGTGCAGGTAGAGGTGTATGATGCCGTCGGACGGCGGGTAGGGGTCTTGCATCGGGGCGAATTGGGCGCAAACGAAGCCCATGCCTTCCGCATAGCCGCACAAGGGCTTTCGAGTGGAACTTATTTTATCCGTGCGACGGGCGAGGATTTCAGTGGAATCCAAAAAGTAATGCTGCTAAAGTAAGTATCTATTCAAACAAACCAATCATTTCTACAAACGCACTTCTTTTCGTGGGTTAAAGGCGGTCTCAAGGGCGATCGCCTTTTTTGTTCTAAGTAACCTACCCTTGCTGAAGGTAGTTTTGAAGTGTACCCTTCACATCCTACCTAATCTAAGTGCATCGTAATGTCTATTGACATTTTGGAAATGCCCTGCTTACGAAAAGTCTCTTTCATAGATCAAAAAAACATTTTATCTCTTGCATTCATTAAATCAAATTGGTTGACAAAAAGATATTATCTATGCGTTAAACATATTCAATAATTGAATGTAAAATAACATTTTAGAAACAAAAAAAGACAACACCCCAGAAGATGTTGCCTTTTTCCTATTCCAAACACACGAAACATTTACCCAATTTCATTATTTTGCCGAAGGCATATGCAACCCAATCACATCGCGGGTTTTTTCTTGAACCCAGACAGATTTTTCGGATTTAACAGATCTCTCCAAGAAATCATTGGCCCAAGAATTATTGATACTTGAAAGAGCCGATAGTGCCAAAATACGCATGGGTTCATTTTGGCTATTTCGGTATATTTTAACGATTTCGAACACGGTAGCTTGGTCCACCTTGAGGTCTTGGCCATACATGACATACTGCTGGAGTGCGCCCTGACGTACACCAAGATTGTCGGACATTAATGCAACTTTTAATCCTTTCGCAAATAGTACTTTGTTAACCGTTTGAGGAATGAAATTATTTGCAAAAACGGGAGTTAAGAAACCAAACACCAATGTTATGGCGACTAAAAATGATTTAAGGCTTTTCATGACAGTTAATGGTTTGTGATTAATTATTTTTAGATTACATCACACATTACGGCCATGAAAATCATTTTGTTACAAATGTTTTATATCAAGTTTCAGTGGTGTTTTGATGCTCTTTAAATGAATATTGATTGAACGGTGTAACTTTGCAGTTGAATGGTTTTTCAGGTTTATACATGATGGTGTCCAAACAAAGTAAGCCCATATGCAATCCCAAGGCCAGCCAAAATCAATAGCGTGGGCCGCCATCCGGGTTTATGGGCCGCTTCCGGAAGCAGATCCGCCGCTCCGATATAAAACAACGAGCCGGTTACAAGTGCCATGGCCCATCCAAGCACATCCTGACGTTCAGTCGGCAATACCATATAGCTCAATATCGCCATAACAGGCGTAATGGCGGCCACCTGTAGCGCACTTCTAAAAGCTGCTTTCTCGGAATGACCACTATACCGAAGAATAGCATATGTGGCAATGCCTTCCGGTATTTCATGAACCAATATTGCAAGCGCGGCCATCATACCAATCTGCCAGTCGTATGCAAAACCAGCCCCAATGGCAAGACCATCGAACACAGAATGTACCCCAAATCCAATGGCGGTCATAAGCCCCACTTGTTTGTGGTGATTTTGACAATCATCGTGCGAGTGGCCATGATGAAAATGTGGAGCAAAATGGTGCTCTAACACATACAAACTCAGAAACGGAACCAACATCCAAGCAAATTGCTCCGGCGCATGATGGGCCAGTTCTGGGCCAAAATGCAAAAAGGCAATGCCCACCACAAGGCCGGCGGCAACCGAAATCAGGTCATGTTCAAAACGCTTGGCCCATGCCCCATGGCGGCTAACCAGCCATATACCCAGCCAATTGGCCACAAATGCTGCCATGCCAGTAAGAAAAACAGGTAAAAACGTCATCATATCCAAAAATGAACCCTAAAGAAATTAGCCGGACGAATGCCGGGTATTTTAGTTATACGCTGATAGGTTCCCGTGGAACCATACTATGTTACAGTAGATGTCGGCCGTTTGGGGAATCCTCATCAAAAAGGCAAGAACAAAGCGACAGACTCATGGTGTAAAGTTCGTGCCAAAGTGTCAAGACAGGTCTTTGAGATTGAGGAAAAACGGACTATCTTACAGGTTTATATCTGCCATAATTACAATCGGCAAGGTGTTTGCCGGATTCATCCTTAGAAAGACGGAGTAACGATGACGCATTCTTCTTCTACCAACAGCGGGAGAATTCTGACTGATCGTGAACAGGCGGTGTTACGTGCTGTGGTGCAGCGGTTTATCCAAACGGCAGATCCCGTAGGCTCCCGAACACTTTCCAAAGAATTTATTCAGGGGCTTAGCGCGGCCACCATCCGCAACACCATGAGCGATCTCGAAGAATGGGGTTATTTGGATCATCCTTACACGTCTGCAGGGCGAGTGCCTACGGACATGGGCTATCGAACGTATGTGGACGAATTAATGGATGTGGTGCAAATTCCAGCCTCAGAAGCCCTCTTTATACGGGAAGAAATTGCTTCTTCGGCACAAGATACCGAGCGGCTTTTACGGGAAACAGCCAAATTAATGGGGAAGTTCACCAATTTACTGGCCATTGCCCTCACGCCCCGTCTCTCAAAAGGTATTTTGCATCGGTTAGATGTGGTTCCCTTGGCCTCCGATCGGGCAATGTTTATCATTAGCGTGGAAGGAGGTCTGGTGAAAACGATTGTCATGGAAGTGGCTTCAACACTCAACCGTTTTGCATTAGATCGGGTTGTACAATTGCTCAATGAACGACTTTCCGGACTAACCTTAGACGAAATCCGCCGCACATTTGCTCCACGCATGAGAGACCTAAGTGAATCAGACCCGACGGGCGTGGTGAGGTTGGTGATGCAGAAAGCGGATGTGCTGTTTAATGAACTGCCCGAAGAACGCCGCGTACAGTTGAGTGGAACCACCCACCTGATGCACCAGCCGGAATTTCGGGAGCCTGAACAGATTCAACGGATTATGGGCCTGATCGAACATGAAGAGGTAGTCGTACAGTTATTAGAGCGCCATGCACACATAGCAAAGGGTGTCAAGGAACAAATCCACATTACCATAGGACGGGAAAATGAAACCGAAGCGGTGGATTCATACTCCTTGGTTACGGCTAACTATAAGATGCAAAATGCCATTGGTACCATTAGTCTGATTGGCCCTCGGCGTATGGATTATGCGCGTGCCGTTGCCTTGATCGAATATGTTTCAAAACTTTTGGGGAAACTCTGAAACATCCAGAACAGCATTAAAGAACAGATTTAACCATACAAATTTGAATCACAACATGGAACAAACGGAAAAGCTGGAAAATACCCTGCAAAACGGTACCGAGAAAGTAACTGTGGACCGGGAAGTTGCCGCGATGATGGATGACGAGGAAGCGGCTCGGATTGCCGTGGCGGCGGTGGATGAGTTGGCGGAAAAAGACCAGCAAATTGCGGTCCTTCAAGAAGAGCTTGGCCAAATGAAAGACATGCTTACCCGTCAGGTGGCAGATTTCCAAAACTATCGGCGGAGGATGGAACAAGAAAGCAGCCGCCAAAAGCAATTTGGGCGGGAGGAAGTATTGGTCGGTTTTTTAGAGGTCTATGACGACTTCCGCCGCTCGATGGATGCTGCTGAGAAAGTAGAGGCACAGGCACAAAGCCAGCCTGCATTCAATGCGCTCAAATCTGGCGTTGCATTGATTTTTGAAAACTTTGGTAAACAACTCTCTCGCCTTTCGGTGGAGGCGATCCCAGCCGTCGGACACCCCTTCGATGAAAACCTACATGAAGCCCTAATGCAACAACCTGCACCCGAAGGAACGGAATCGGGCATTGTATTGATGGAATTACAAACCGGATATAAGATCGGGGATAGGGTGATCCGTCATGCAAAAGTAATCGTAGCCGCCTAAGCGCTAATTCTACGCTTTCCATCTTCAGACTACAAACGACTATGAGAGATTTTTATGAAGTGCTTGGGGTTTCCAAAACAGCAAGCGCCGATGAAATTAAAAAAGCCTACCGTGCCCAAGCCATGAAGTACCACCCGGATCGTAACCCAGGGGACAAAGAGGCCGAAGCCAAATTCAAAGAAGCCGCATCGGCATATGAAGTGCTTTCTGATGCCGAAAAACGCCAACGCTACGACAGATTTGGCCCTGCTGGTTTGGGTGGAAATGCAAGCGGGGGTGCAGGTGGATTTGGTGGGTTTCAAGAACGGGACATAGAAGACATTTTCCGAAATTTTGGTGACATCTTTGGTGGGCACAGCATCTTTGATGGCGTATTTGGCGGTGGTAATAACCGCCGCTCACGGGCCGGACAACGTGGGGTTCCGGGTGGAAACCTACGTGCCAAACTCCAGCTCTCGCTCGAAGATATAGCAGATGGCGTGGAGAAGAAAATCAATGTCAAAAAATATGTATCCTGCAAATCCTGTAATGCCACCGGAAGTGCCGATGGTGATGCCGGATATACGACCTGTACAACGTGTAGTGGAACGGGCGAAGTCCGACAAGTAGCCCGCTCCGTATTTGGCCAATTCGTTAATGTGAGTGCTTGTCCTACCTGTAATGGAGAGGGGCGGGTAGTAAAAAACAAGTGTCGCTCCTGCTACGGAGAAGGCCGGATAATGGGTGAAGAAGTTGTGAGCATAAATGTACCAGCAGGAGCCACCGATCAGAACACCATGACGGTACGAGGAGGTGGACATGCCGGAATACGAGGAGGCCCCAGTGGAGACCTAAACGTAGAATTTGAAGAAGTAACCCACGAACATTTGGTGCGTGACGGCCTCAATCTGTTCTATGAACTGAATCTTTCGGTGGTGGATGCGGCCCTCGGTGCCGATGTGGAAGTACCCACACTGAAAGGCCGTGTGAAGATGGTCATTGATCCCGGCACGCAATCGGGCAAACTCCTACGCCTTCGTGGAAAGGGCATCCCCGACGTCCACAATCGTGCGCAACGTGGCGATCAGATTGTTCGGGTCCAAGTTTGGACTCCTAAGAACCTCTCGCAAGAAGAAACGCGCCTTCTCGAAAAGTTGCGCCATTCGCCGGGCGTTCAGCCGCCTGTCAAAAAGACAGAAGACAAACAATCTTTCTTCAGCCGTATGAGCGCCTTTTTTAACTGATACGTATGAGCACACATACAACTCCAGGAGACACGATAGATGGAGAACAACTCCGTTTGATGATGCGGTCAGTTCCTTCCCCTGTGGTGGTGGTCACTGCTGTGCATGATCAGGACGCATGGGGCATAACACTTGGCTCGTTCACCAGTGTATCGTTGGATCCGCCGCTAATCAGTTTTAATGTCGCACGGCAATCTCGTATGCATGATATACTGGCTCTGACCAAACAGTATGCCGTTCATATCCTTAGTTCGGAAGATGTACCTCTTTCGAACCGATTTTCGGACCCTACGCGCAGTGCAGATACTCAATTTGAGGGCCTACTGTATGAAGCCTCTTCGGATGGATTGCCGTTGTTACAGGGAACGATCGGAGTGCTACTTTGTAAGCCCTTTGCACGCCACGATGCCGGAGACCATTCTTTGTTCATCGGACAAGTGACCGGAACACAGCAACCCCAGCCCCACAAAATACCTTTACTTTATTACAACCGTTCTTATAGAACCATCGGAGAGTCGGTGATTGGGTCTTAAGTTTGACCAGTCGGATTTCTCCTTGTTATCTTCCAATCCATAATTTTGTGCAAAAACCACCTTACCGCAAACCCAAACCACCCACATCACCTGCCCGTGATCGCCGCCCGCCGCCCGCTGGCCGTCCAACCAAGGGCAGCGACCAGCCGAAAGACCCTTTAAAACAATACATTGGTGGCCGGAATCTGGTGCGCGAAGCGCTTGAAGCAGGTCAGCCCCTCGAAAAAATTTTTTTAAAACAAGGCATGGACGACCGGATGGCTGGCGAAATCAGAGGGCTGGCTGGTAAAGCCAATGTACCGATCATGGTGGTTCCGGTCGAGAAACTCAATCGGTTAGATGCCGCCCTAAATCATCAGGGCGTGGTAGCACAACGAGCAGCCGTTCAGTATTGGGAGTTAAACGAAATGCTGGATACGATCGCGCCAAGTGTAGGAGCCGTTCAGAAACAGAAGCCCTTATTGGTCTTGCTGGATCAGATTGAAGACCCACAGAATTTTGGCGCAATCATTCGGTCGGCAGTAGCTGCCGGGGCGTCGGGCTTGATTATTCCGGAGCGCCATATGGCCCCCCTAAGTGCTGTTGCCATAAAAGCCAGTGCTGGAACCGCCCTCCGTTTACCCATTGCCAAAGTCGTTAATATGGCCGATGTTATCCAACAACTTAAAGAAAGGGGGTATTGGGTTGCCGGATTGGCAGGAACAGGCGAGCAACATATTTGGGAGATAGACTGGGACCGTCCTTTTGCATTGGTGATTGGAAATGAAGGAAAGGGGATGCGCGAGCGGGTTCAGAAGTCTTGCGACTATGTGGCAGCCATCCCCATGGCGGAGGGCGTAGAATCATTAAATGCCTCGGTTGCCGCCGGGATTGCCTTATTCGCCGTCGTCCAAAGTCGCTTGGCCTTGCCCACTTAACGGATACTATACACAATTTTACGCAAAGTGTCGAACTGTAAATAGGGGTAGTCTTCACGCAGGATTTCTATGGCAGTGCTTGTACTCACCCCGGATAGACGTATTTGGCGAAAGCGTTCCCGTATGGTATGATCTCGGAGGCCCTTCTCATCCAGCACCCCTAATTCCATCAATTTCAGGAAAAGGTCATCCGAGATCAGGTCTCGTAATGGATTTGTAGTGGTTCCGGCAACAGCGGCAGTCATGATGATTCCCTCCGACGATTTCTTGGTGCCTTAAATTATTTTGATTTTACGTAACAATACACTGTTTGCCCTCTTATTTCAGAAGAATAGAGGCGAATGGATTTTTTTCATGTTTGAATGGTGAAAGTATATGCCTAAGAAGTTGGATCAGGCTTTAGAGGGGTCGTGTATTGAAACAGGCCAAAAATGGTTTCGCCTTGAAGAAACAAACTGATAAAACCCAGAATGTTGTACACAATCATTTGCGCTGCATGGGTAACAATGGCAAAGGCAATGGCGTTTTCATCCGAAAACCCCCAGAGGGACACCATCGCCCAACGTATAATGACGTGATAACTGCCCACTCCGCCCGGTGTTGGAATCATACTGGTGAGCGAGCCAATCACGAGCAATACCCAAGAATCCTGAACACCCCAAGAAACCACATCATCCAAATGAAGTAGATAGGCCGAAAAGAGTACCATCATCGTATAGCTGGCCCAGATAAGCACTGTGGAGACGAGCATCTGTATTTGTTTGGGCGTCTGGAGATAAGACACAAATCCGGCCTTAAATCCCTTCCAGATATGAAAAAATCGCCCTTCTCCTTTACGTACATAACGCCGAACCATCCAAAAAGCAATACCGAAACAGAAGGCCAAGATTGCCCAAAACAACAGCCCATAACCGGATACCGCCCATGAAATTAACGGAGAAAAATACCGGAGATAGGTAGCCAGAAGTTTATCGTGCGCCAGCGGAATAAGACTCAAAAAACCCAACAGCAGCACAAGGACATCCGATGTACGATCAGCCACTACCGTTCCCAATACGCCGGAAAACGATAGTCTTTCCTTACGTGCCACACTGCCCACCCGCACAATTTCCCCTACCCTGGGTAGCACATAGTTCACCATATAGGAAATAAAAATCGCATATAATGGGAACCGAAAAGTGGTTACACGGCTTTCGGCCCGTGCTTCCGGCAGATGATCTAACATCAGTTTCCATCGCCAAGCCCGAAACCAGTGGCTCAAAACCATTACCAGAACCGTCGGCCCCAGCCACCTATATTCGGCATCACGGAGCGAGATCCAAAGCTGTTCAAACGATACGCCACGAAGCGCCAGCACCATCAGCACCACCGCCAAAGCAAAACTTAGTAGGTAAGTCAGTTTTTGCCTCATAACACAAAGAAACGGGTGAGCATAAGAGGTTACGTGCCCACCCGATAAGGAAGTGATAAAGGTTCTTATCGCAAATCCACCACTTGTACCCCTTTAGGAGCAGAAAAACTAAACGTCGCGGCATTGATGGCCGGGTTTTTCTGTACATTGTCCAGAGTGATCAGGGTGCGGGTATTGTTCTGATCCAATAAGCTAAGCCGAATGGGCATATTATCGGATTTTCTGATCCAAATCAGGGTCTCTTTCATGACAGCATCTCCGGATTTAGGGGTAAACTTCATCTGGAAACAATCTGTACCATTAACTTTTTGGTCCGCCAGTTTTTGCACATTAAAACGATTGGACTGTTTCATGAAAAACATATCTGGAGAGAAGGCATTCTCATCTGCCTGGTAATGGTCTATCAAAACCCGTTTTTGTTGCCGCGAATAAGCCCAAGTCGTCTTGCCATCGGTCACTAAGGTTTGGTCTGTTGTCTCCACGCGGTATTTGCTTTTTTGCATGGTGATGGTTCCCGTCATGCTTCTTGATTTAGCGCCTTGGCTCATCGTTTGCGAAAAAGTGGCCTTAATGGCGCCCGTTGCATCGTATTTGGCTTTCATCCGATTTAGCACCTCTTGTGCAGATTGGGCACTCAGAAGGGTAAATAGGCCAGTTAATAATACCAAATTGGTTAATAACAAGGTTTTTTTCATGTCTTTTAGGATTTCAAAGTGGAGGTAGTGGTTTACATCCAATATCTCTGCAAATGGCGTGCCCAGCCTTGATGACGGGCCAAAACAGGCTTTCTCCTAATACTAACAAGGAAAATAGTGTATAGAAGATAGGACGCTCCAAGAGGGTCAACTGTACAAATTAGGCAAAATCTGACGAATAAGCGACTGCTTCATCAAAATGGAACCGGAGTTCATTTTATGGGTGAAAAGCGTTTTTACATTCTATACCGTTACAATCCCCATGAAAAAACAATTCCTACTCCTGCTCTGCTTGTTGGCGCCAATGCGTTCCTATGCGCAATCCGCAGAAGAAGCCCTAACACAAGACGAGGTGAGCGATCATATTCGGTTTATCGCCTCCGACGAGTTGCGCGGACGAAAACCGGGTACACCGGGCATAGATGTGGCTGCCCGATATATTGCACACCACTTTGAAACCTATGGTCTCAAACAAGCTCCGGGAGTAGATGGATGGTTCCAAACCGTGCCTTTTGCAACAACCACTCCACCCCAGACTGGCTCCATCACCTTAGGTGGAAAAACCTATACACAAGGGGATAACTTACTGACACGCGACGGGCAAAAATCCATACTAAATGCCCTTGTTGTGGTTGCAGGATATGGCTGGGTGGACGAGAAATCTGGCATGGATGACTATAAGGGGTTGGATGTGCGCGGAAAGATCGTGATAGTTAAAATGGGGACACCCAATGAAACAAGCCCCGGTGCGGCATTCAGCGCAGGACGCAAAAAGAAGAAATTTGCATCTGATCGCGGTGCGCTTGCACTCATCGAAGTGTATGATTTGGCCTTCCCGTGGAACAATGCCAAAAACTTTGTAGGACGAAGACAAGCCTCGGTGGACGATGGCCTCCGATTCCCACATTTTTGGATTAAACCAGATGATGCCACCGCTTTTTTACAGCAAAACTTCGGTAATACACAAGCAACCGTGAACACCCCAGGCGTTACACTGGAAACCTTCCCCAGCTATAACGTTATGGGCATTGTTGAAGGCAGTGATCCCATCCTCCAAAACGAATACCTGATGCTAACCGCGCATTATGATCATGTGGGAGTGGGCCGACCACACCCTGTGGTTCGTGCAGATAGTATTTATAATGGTGCAAGAGACAATGGCATGGGAACAGTGGCGCTTATTGCAGCAGCAAAAGCACTTTCGGCGCAGCGCCCAAAACGTTCTATATTGATTGTTGCACTTACAGCCGAAGAAATGGGGCTTTTGGGAAGTCGCTATCTGGCAGACCATCCGGTAGTTCCCCTCAATAAAACCATTTTTAATCTGAATATAGACAATGGTGGCTGGAATGATACGGGGCTGATTACGGTAGTGGGGCTGGAAAGAACCACAGCCGCTCCCGAAATCAAGCGGGGTATAGCCGATTTTGGGTTGCGGGTAATTGATGATCCAGCAGGAGAACAAGGACTGTTTGACCGTTCCGATAACGTAAGTTTTGCCACAAAGGGAATTCCGGCCCCTACATTTAGCGCTGGCTTTACGGCTTTCGACGAGCAAATTATGAAGTACTATCATCAAGCCATTGACCAACCAGACGAGAATTTCGACTTTGCTTATTTGCTGAAATACTGCCAAACTTATACACGAACGGCCCGCTACATTGCAAACCGAGAGACGCCACCTTTCTGGGTCGCCGGAGATAAATATGAGGCTATGGGCAAAAGTCTATACGGGCGATAAGTCCAAGGATCGGAAAAAACATTTAGAAGGGTATAAAATATTGCTTTACTACTTTATACCCTTTTAAATTTTGTTTTCAATACAGACCTTTCAGCGTATAGCCCCAATCGAAAGTTTTCTCTCCCATGCTGTATTGAAAGAAAACCTTTAACGCATCAGTCAGGAACTGGCAGAATTAGCCGGAGGAAACCAACGTCATCACTGATGTAAGTTAGGCAGAACCGCCAAAATCTGCTCGCGGTATGCCTCGTATTGTGGAGGCAACTTCAGCGACTCGCCCAAAGAATCCAATGGTTCATCCACCATAAACCCCGGCGTATCGGTGGCAATCTCGAACAAAACCCCACCTGGCTCGCGGAAATACAATGAGTGAAAATAGTTCCGGTCTATCGGATCGGTCACTTGTAGGCCAACCGATCGGATTTTTTCTAATAATGCCCGCTCTGCTGTATCATCCGGAACGCGAAAAGCCACATGATGAACGGTTCCGGCGGCATTCAGTCCTTTACGTCCATCATTCTCCTCCAGCAAGTCCACAATACCACCAGCCGTTGCCAATGGATTGACAAAGCGATGACGGTTTCCTTGCATACCTACTGGTTCGTAGCCAAGTAATTCTGTCAGGATGCGGGCTGTCGGGGCAATGCTTTGGAGCGAGAGTGTGGTTTGATGGAAACCCTTCAAGGCCATTTCTGCCGGAATTTCGTTCGTTACATGCCCCAATCGAGCATCAGAGAGCGCCGAGGCCGTGAGTTCCAACAAGAGGCCATCAGGATCAAAAAAACCCACCAAAGGCGCTCCAAAACGTTCGGTGGGTGGTAAAGAACGAATACCAAGTGCATCAAAACGTTCCTTCCAAAAACCAAACGCTCCTTCTGGAACCGAATAGCCAATGCTGGTTGCTTGCCCAATCCCTGCACGCCCTTGCCGGATATTGGCCCAAGGAAAAAATGTGAGGATTGTGCCCGGCTCGGCGGCATAGTTCCCATAGTAAAAATGATAGGTCCCCGGATCATCAAAATTGACGGTCTTTTTTACAAACCGCAAACCAAGTACCTGTGTATAGAAGTGGTAATTTCGTTGCGCATTTCCCGCAATGGCCGTAACATGATGAAGCCCAGTTGTAAGGTTATTCATAATTATTTTGTTTAATGTGTGTGTTACAACACATACTTGCAAAAAAAGTTTCTACCCTCCCAGCATGGCTCGAGTCACCGTACCAGAGGCCATATAGTACAACAAAGACACTTTGGGCGATATTCTAAAGGATTTTGAGAAGAAACAGACGGATTCCCGTAGATGACTCCCATAGATGTGTATTTTATGCTCCGAGAAAGCAATACAACCTTAACCAACCAACAGACCACACATGTCGCGTGAATTAACCGATCAGGAAGTGCAGCGCCACCAATCCAGAACTTGGCTTCTTGAAAACGGCTTCCAGCCCTATGGCTATGCTTGGGACGTCACCCATCAGGCCACCGAAATTCCAGCCTTGTTTGATGCCGCCTACCCCGAAGGCACGGAAGAAGACCCTGCCGAGGCCCGAAAAGTGAAAGTAAGTGTGGCTGGTCGCATGATGACCCAACGCATTATGGGAAAAGCAGCGTTTTTTAACCTACATGATGAAACCGGCAAAATTCAGGTTTACATCCGACGAGACGACTTACCAGAAGGGTACTATAACGAAGTTTTTAAAAAACGGTACGACTTAGGCGACATCGTAGGCGTATCGGGTTTTGTTTTCCGTACCAAAACCGGGGAGCTATCTATTCATGCCGAACGCTTGGAACTGCTCACCAAAACACTGCGTCCGCTGCCAATTGTCAAGGAAACGGAAGAAAAATCTTATGGTGGTTTAGAGGATAAAGAATTGCGGTATCGCCAACGCTACGCAGACTTGGCCATCCACCCAGAAGTGCGCGAGGTTTTCCGCAAACGTAGCCAACTCATTAGCGCCATGCGCCGATTCTTGGACGCAAATGGGTGCTTAGAAGTGGAAACTCCGGCTCTCCAACCGATTTATGGCGGCGCGGCAGCTCGCCCGTTTACCACCCATCATAATGCCTTGGACATGCAATTATTCATGCGCATATCAGATGAATTATATCTAAAACGCCTCATTGTGGGCGGGTACGACCGGGTTTATGAGATCGCCAAAAACTTCCGTAACGAGGGGCTTAGCCGTTTTCATAATCCAGAGTTTACGATGATGGAAGTCTATGTGGCCTATCAAGACTATCAGTGGATGATGGACTTTGTCGAGCAAATGATTCGCTATATCGCTACCGAATTACACGGAAAGCCAGAAGTAAAAGTGGGCGATCACCAGATCTCGTTTACCGAACCCTTTAAACGGGTGACGATGTTCGAGGCGATTGCCCAAAAAACAGGCCACAACCTATATGGCAAAACCCGCGACGAAATTGCAGAGGTGGCCAAACAACTCCACATCGAGGTGGATGCAAGCATGGGTAGCGGCAAATTGATAGACGAAATCTTCGGAGCTTACGTAGAACATACGCTTATCCAACCAACGTTCATCACCGACTATCCGGTAGAACTGAGTCCGCTTGCAAAGCGCCACCGCAACGACCCAAACTTGGTGGAGCGCTTCGAGTTGATTTGTAATGGGAAAGAAATTTGTAATGCGTTCTCGGAACTGAACGACCCGATAGACCAGCGCGAACGTTTTGAATCCCAAACCCGCCTCAAATCTGGCGGTGATGACGAAGCCATGATGATGGATGAGGACTACCTCCGTGCCCTTGAGTTGGGAATGCCCCCAACGGCTGGTCTGGGAGTTGGGATAGACCGCCTTGCCATGATTATGACGAACCAAGACTCTATCCGTGATGTCATTCTTTTCCCGTTACTCCGTCCGGAAGTCACACATTGATGCTCCCCAAAAGCGGCTTTATCTTAAGGGAGGAGTACTTCATCGGTCGCCTCCCTTTTTTCTAAGGCTTTCACCACCGTACAGTTTTAGTAAGTGGTTTTAAAAATTGACATAAATCATTTAATTTCAGTTTGTTAGTGATGTCAATAATTGTCTTGTCGTAATTAAGGTAATAGTCTAATAAAGCTAATCCAATCTGTAAAACATTTAAATCATCTCTCGTTTTACAAGCAAGATGCTCTTGCATACCATTTTTTGAGCAAGATGGAAAACGCCTCGGTTGGTCTCGAAGCGCAAAACCGGCATAGTCCCCGCTTTTTTTGAGGAATACCCAATCCAAAGGCCGTTGGTTAGGCGCGGATTGTGGAGAAATCGCTTTTTTCTCCCTTGTTAAACTTTGGAGGGCAATGGCAGGTGACCGGATGTGCGTGTGAAAGGGCTGCTCGAATTTGGGGAATGGCCGCTTGATCCTCCAGTTTGCCCAAAGAAGGCAGGGCTTCGGTGTCCACCTCCAGATCGTTTTTAAATTTTTGTCCTGGATATAGGAATTGTATCGAGCGCTTTTATTGCACGACATGTCAGCGTTGTAGTCGTTTCGTTCGTAAATCACTACGTTTTTCTAAAAGTGAGCAAAACCACACCGATTACGTCATCACCAATGACGATGCTACTCCGAACATCGAAGAAACAAAACAGGTTTGTGGACTTCGTTGGAAGATAGAGCAGTTTCATCGTGAGCTTAAACAATTATCGGGTTTAGCATCATGCCAATGCTGAAAAGAACGTATTCAACGCAACCATATTGCTTGTACCATACTGGTTTGGGTGCGCCTGAAAGAGATTGCAGAGCAAACGAAAAGGACGATCTATCAAGTAAAATCGGGGCAATTAGCTTAATATATGAAACAACAACTTAAAAACCCCTTAGTCAAATTTGCGTAAGTCCTATGTTATTGGGTACTTTTGCATTTAGAAAACTACAAACAAACACTTAAAGCACACATTCACCTTAAACGATGGGAAACCATAAATGAAAAACCTTCTTACAACTTTTACCAAGCACTTCTTAGTCGTATTCGCATTTCTACTTGTGGGTATAAACACCGTAAACGCTCAAACACAACTCACCCGTGCTGTTGCATGGCTTTGGTCAACAGAAGCAAGCCCAACTGCGCCCATTACACCCAATACCTTCTATTCCTACAACCCGAGCGGCGGTAAGATTACCTTAACAAAGCTCGCTACTGGGCTTTACGACATCGTTTTTGAAGGGCTTAATATGAAAACGTCTGTATCAGGCCTACAAGTTTCAGCGTATGGAGGCAAGCATCATTGTACTAATTTCGCGCATGCCAATAACACAAGTGGATATAGATGGCAGATACGTTGTTTTGGTACAGACGGCGTGAATAAGGACGGGCTGTTTACAGCTGTGCTTTTTGAGGACGACCGTGTGGGCGCTTCTTGGGATAATATGAACGTGGGATACATTCCATCGTTAACCAATATAACGACAACCCCTGCGCAGTTCTACAACTCGAAAGGATTGGGCGTTACCGTGAGTAAATACGAACCGGGTTTATATCGGGTAGAAATAAAAGGGGTTACGCGCTACGATGGCTCTGTCATGGCAACGGGTTTTGACCAAACCAATCCACGTTATTGTATGCCAGATTCGTGGGCACCTTCTGGAACGGGGGACTTATACGTTTTTGTTCGTTGTTTTGATAATACAGGAAAATTGGCAGATCCTGTGGCAGTTATGGTAAGTTATCGTCGGGATTTATTCTTGGGCGCTACCTTAAACAGCCCTAAGTTTCACAATGCGTTTGCAGTCGTGGATGTACGCTCTACAACAATTTCAATTTTGTATGGTAAAAATACCGCAAGCACGACCCCAATGACTGTTTCCCGAGTAAGTATTGGTACTTATACCGTAAACATACCCAAGATGCCTCCTGCAGGTTCAAGTACTGTCCTTGTCAATGGATTAACCATGGTTGATTCACGGGTTTATTGCAATACAAGTTCTTTTGCATCGGATGGAAACGGTGGTACAAATGTAGGCGTACAATGCTACAACCCTGGCGGTCAACCAGCTGATAGTGCTTTTAGCGTTCAATACCTGACAAATGTGGCGAATGGTACGTTGGTCGCCAACGAATCGAGCGTTGTTCCAACAGGCTTTACGCTTTCCAAAACCTATCCCAACCCTTTTAATTCTTCCACTTTTTTCACCCTTAATCTTATCAAATCTCAACAAGTGCAAATCAAGGTATTTAACATGATGGGGCAACACGTAGCCACGTTGCACAAAGGCACTTTGGAAGCCAATACGAAGCACACGTTCTCTTTCGATGCCAAAGGCTTAACAAGTGGCACGTACCTCATTCAAGCGATTGGCGCAGATTTCTCTGAAACACGCATGGCGACGTTGTTGAAGTAAGTTTGGACAAGAGGTGTAATCGAGTAGGAGAAAGTTAACCCGCCATTTACACCTGAACGAATCAAAGGTGGC
>ERZ761607.2595-NODE-2595-length-19200-cov-5.827004_pt1 | contig 19200 bp, 17 predicted proteins | sample MGYA00511164_ERZ761607 | MGnify/ENA primary metagenome ERZ761607 (study PRJEB28899, sample SAMN02445080) | bioreactor sludge metagenome | biome: EBPR sludge | place: Australia: Brisbane, Thorneside Wastewater Treatment Plant | collected 2011-06-22 ...
GCTCAACCACCGTCCGGTGGTTGAGCCGCGAGCGCAGCGAGCGTGTCGAAACCCCGCAGCGCCACAGCTCAGGAGGCGACGATGTCCGCCGGTGCCCCGTCGGCGCGCGCGGCGGCGCGGGCCCGGGCCTCGGCGCGCCGGTCGACGAACTTGGTGGCCTGCTCGTCGAGGGCCGCGAGGAACGCGCCCAACTCCTCGCGGGCCTGTTCGCCGTCGGGCCCGAGGTCGGTGCGGTCGAAGACGTCCCAGTGCCGGAGTACCGGCATGATCACGTCGTCGTGGTGCAGCCGCAGGTCGTAGATCCCGGCCTTGGCGATGATCATCGAGGACCGCCGGAAGCCGGCCATCGTGGCGCCGGGCATCTCGAAGCCGATGACCTCGTCGGCGATCGCGCGCATGGTGGCGTCGGGTGCGATCTCGAGGGCCGCGGCCACGATGTTGCGGTAGAAGACCATGTGGAGGTTCTCGTCCTTGGAGATCCGGGCGAGCATCCGGTCCGCGATCGGGTCTCCGGTGACCTTGCCGGTGTTGCGGTGTGACACCCGGGTCGCGAGCTCCTGGAACGACACGTAGGCGACGGCCTCGAGCGCGGACTTGTCGCCGGAGTCGTAGCCGGACGTCATGTAGTCCATCCGGGCCCGCTCGAGCTCGACCGGGTCGACGCCTCGGGTGACCACGAGGTAGTCGCGCATCGCGATCCCGTGCCGGTTCTCCTCCGCCGTCCAGCGGCCCACCCAGGTGCCCCAGGCGCCGTCGCGGCCGAACCGGGTGGCGATCTCGCGGTGGTACGACGGCAGGTTGTCCTCGGTGAGCAGGTTGGTGAACATCGCGGCCTTGGCCGTCTCGGAGAGCTGGGACTGCTCGGGGTCCCAGTCCTCGCCACCCAGGAACGCGAAGTCGCGGCCCTGGCTCCATGGGACGTAGTCGTGGGGGTGCCATTCCTGCGCCATCGAGAGGTGCCGGTCCAGGTTGGCGGCGACGACCGGCTCAAGCTCCTCCAGCAGGTTGGTCGGTGTGCTCGTCACGGTCAGCCCCTTCGTCGCGTCGGATCCGCAGCCGAGGCTACGACACCTGAGGGGCGTCCGGGTCGCGGCGGCGACCGGGTCGCACCTATCGTGCTCTCCGAGCCCGTCGACCGAAGCCGAGGAGTCGCATGCCCTCCGTCCCGGCGTCGCTGTTCTGGATCCTGGCTGTGGCCGTGGTCGCGCCGTTCGTCGCCGCGCTCGTGCCTCGACGGCTGGTGCCGGAGGTGGTCCTGCTGCTCGGGCTCGGGATGCTGATCGGACCGTTCGGACTCGAGCTTGCCGTGGAGGGTGCGCCGATCGAGCTGCTGAGCGAACTCGGTCTCGGGATGCTGTTCCTCCTGGCCGGGTTCGAGATCGACCCGGCCGAGCTCACCGGGAAGGCAGGGCGCCGGGCCGGGGGGACCTGGCTGCTGTGTCTGGCCTTCGCCTTCGTCCTCACCTTCACCTTGGGCTCGTTCGACCTGGTGCAGGACGAGACCGCGGTCGCGATTGCGCTGACGTCCACCGCACTGGGGACGCTCCTGCCAATCCTCAAGGACTCCGGGCTGATCAAAGGCCGCGTCGGTGCCGCCGTACTCCGCCATGGTGCGTACGGCGAACTCGGACCGATCATCGCCATCGCGTTGCTGCTCGGCACCAGGAGCCCGACGACCTCGGTGGTGATCCTCGGGATCTTCGCCGCCGTGGCCGCTCTGCTGGCCCTACCGTCGTTGCGGGTCCGCGGCACCGACTCGGTGCTGCTGGTGCACCTGCGACACGGGGCCGAGACCACCGGCCAGACCCCGGTCCGGCTGACCCTCCTCCTGCTGGTCACGTTGAGCGTCGTGGCGCATGACCTCGGTCTCGACATCGTGCTGGCCGCGTTCGCCGCCGGGTTCATCCTCCGACTGGCTCTCCCCGACGGCGACGAGCGGTTCGAGGCGCGGATCGAGGGCATCGCGTTCGGCATGTTGATCCCGATCTTCTTCGTGACCTCGGGCATGGCCATCGACCCTGCCGCGATCGGCGACCACCCGCTGACCTTCCTCGCGGTCATCGGGCTGATCCTGCTGGCCCGTGGACTGCCGGTCTTCGTGTCCGGTCGGTGGGGCGGGCCACCCGAGGAGCGGTTCGGGCCCCGCGAGGGCACGGCGGCCGCGCTGTTCGCCGCGACCGGTCTGCCCATCATCGTCGCCGTCACCACCGTCGCGGTACGCAACGAGCACATGTCGACCGACAGCGCCTCCGTGCTCGTGGGGGCCGGCGCCGCCACGGTGCTGCTGCTGCCGATGCTGGCGACGCTGCTCCTCGGCCACCAGGCGCCCGCGTCACCCGACCCGGGTGAGCCCCTACCCCGACCGCACCCCGCACCATGACAGCGGCGTAGCGCTCGGCGAAAGGGGTTCGGCGTGTCCTCGGTAGCTCCCGGGCCAGCACGGTGACCGAGGACCCCGACGCCCCGTCCGGGCTTGCCCGGCTCTACCGCGGTCGGTTCCAGGAGACCCAGGCGCGCACCGGTCGCTGGCTGCGGCGCGAGGCGAGCGAGCTGCGGCCCGAGCGACGCTCGTTCCGGCGCGACGTCGTCGCCGGGCTGCCGGGTGCGATCTCGAGAGTGCCCGACGGCATGGCGGCCAGCGTCCTGGCGGGGGTGAACCCCGCCCACGGTCTCTACGCCTCCTTCGCCGGCCCCACGGTCGGCGGCCTCACCTCGTCGACCCGGCTGATGGTGGTGACGACCACCAGTGCCGCCGCCCTCGCTGCCGGCTCCGCACTCGCGGCGTACGACGAGGCAGAGCGGTCCGACGCGATCCTGCTGCTCACGCTCCTGGTCGGCGGGCTGATGCTGCTCGCCGCTGTGCTCCGGCTGAGCCGCTACATCCGCTTCGTGTCCTACTCGGTGATGCTCGGCTTCCTCACCGGCGTCGCCGTCAACATGGTGCTGGGCCAGCTCGCGGACCTGGTGGGTGTCGACCCGGAGGGTTCGGTCGCGGTCGCGAAGGCGTGGTACGTCGTCACCCACCTCGGCGAGGTGAACGGCGCGAGCGCCCTGGCCGGCGCCGCGGCGCTCACCATCCTCGTCTGCCTCGGTCCGACCCGACTGGCCGTGGTGTCCTCGCTGCTGGCGCTCGCCGTACCGACTGCGGTCGTGATGCTGGCCGACGCGACCTCGGTGGCCCGGGTCGATGACAGCGGGGCGATCCCCCACGGCGTGCCCATGCCCGCCGTTCCCGAATTCGACCTGCTCTCCCCCGCGCTGCTGGGCGGTGCCGCGGCGGTGGCCGCACTCGCCCTGGTCCAGGGCGCCGGCGTCGCCGAGGCGGCGCCCAACCCCGACGGCTCCCGCAGCTCGATGCGCCGCGACTTCACTGCGCAAGGGCTCGCCAACATCGCCTCCAGCGCCTTCGGCGGACAGCCGGTCGGCGGCTCGGTCGGCCAGACCGCGCTCAACCTCACGACCGGCGCCCGGTCGCGGTGGGCGTCGGTCTGCAGCGGGCTGTGGATGCTGGCGATCCTGCTGCTCTTCTCCGGGCTGGTCGGACAGGTGGCGATGCCGACGCTGGCCGCGGTCCTCGTCTACGCCGGCATCGGCGCGATCAAACCACCCGAGCTGATCGCCGTCGCCCGTGCCGGGCGGATCCCGGCGATCGCCATGACCGCGACGCTGATCTCGGTCCTGGTCCTGCCGGTCGCCGAGGCGGTGGCCGTCGGCGTGATCGCGTCGTTGGCGCTCCAACTACGGCAGGAGCAGCTGGACCTGCGGCTGGTCCGCCTGGAGCGCAACGCCGACGGCAGGGTCACCGAGGCCGAGGTGCCGGCGATGGTGAGGGCCGGCGACGTGGTGGTGATCGACGCCTACGGTTCGCTGTTCTACTCCGGTGCCCGGACGCTGCAGCGACGGCTACCCCAGCCGGACCCGGACTCACCGGCGGACCGCGCCGGGCCGGTGGTCGTGCTACGGCTGCGCGGACGGACGACTCTCGGCGCGACGTTCCTCAAGGTGATCGGCGACTATGCGCGAAGCCTCGAGGCGCGCGGCGGACGGCTCTTCCTCTCCGGGGTCGACCCGGAGCTCGTCCGCGGGTGGCAGGCCGACGGAACCCTGGTGCGCCTCGCCGGGGTCACCGTCCTCGCGGCGACTCCGGTGCTCGGCGAGTCCACCGACGCCGCCGTCGCCGCCGCGCGCGGCCTCGAGGCACACCCCGTCGTGAGCTCAGTCCTCGGGGATGGTGAGCAACTCGATGACGTCGATCCCGAGTGAACTGAGCAGTGCGAGCACACCCTGCAGCTCCTGCTGGTCGGTGATCTCGCCCGTCAACGTCGTCGACGCTCGGTGGTGATGCGCGGTGAGGTGTGGGAACGCGCCGCTCAGCTCGTCGGACATCTCCGCGTCCACCCGGATCAGCATCTTGGCCATCGCACCCATCTCCCCACGGACTCCTCAGAGCCCTGCCACTCCCTTGCCCAGGATCGTCGTACCGATGACCACGAGCAGGACGGTCATCACCACGGCGTTGTGCGCCGTCAACCAGCCACGCAGCTCGTCGAGTGGGCCGCGCATCCGCTCCGGCGCGACCAGATAGGCGACCACCGGACCGGCCACTGTGACCGAGCCGAGGACCACGAACGCGGCGATCGCCACAGCGGTCGCACTGGTCGAGAGCGCACCGCCTCCGATCATCACGCCTGCGCTCAGACAGAGCGTGAGGTTCTTCGGGTTCACCCCCGAGAGCAGCACCCCGAGGCCGAGCGCCTTGCCGGGACCAACCGTGTCGACTGCCGCCATCCACCCCGGCAGCGCAGCGGTCTCGCCCTCACGCGGCCGCTTCCGCCACTGCGCGACTCCCAGGAGGATCGCGGCAGCACCGAGGACGATCTTCAGCACCGACGACGCCGTCGACGGCGAGGCGGACGTCGAGTCGTCGACCGGGTCGACCAACAGCGTCACCGCCACCACGACGACGGTCAGTCCGACCACCCAGCCGACGAGGAACGCGAGCGACGCGCCACCGGCGTGAGCCGAGAACAGCATGAGGATCGCCGCGATGATCGGCACCGGCGAGATGGCGACGCCCACTGCGACAGGCAGCAGGTCGCCGATCACCTCGTTCACGCTGCCTCCTCGCCGTCCCCCGGTGCGCCGAACGCTAAGCGCGAGGGCCCGCGCGATGCCTCACCGGATTCGGGCGAGGCAGTCGCCCTGGACCGACCGTCACAGTGGTGCTCGTGGATGCGGTGGTCCTGATCCTGCTCGGCGTCGTGCTCTGTTTCTTCGGCACGCGGTCGATCCGACTCGCCGTGACAGTCGCGGGCGGCGGTGCGGCCTGGCTGTTGGCCGACGCACTCGGCGCCTCGTCCCTGACCACGGTCCTGGTGGCCATCGCCGGAGGCATCGGCGCGCTCGTCGTCTCCCTGCTCGCGATGTCATTCGTCTTCTTCGTCATCGGTCTCTTCGTCGGGGCTGTCGTCGGCAGCAAGCTCTATGTGCTCGCCGACTCCGGGACCGGAACAGGTGAGGGCGGCTGGCTGCTGGCGGTGGTGTTCGTGCCGGCGTTCGCACTGCTCAGCGGCTTCCTCGCCAGCAGGTTCAAGCGCCGCTTCCTCAGCTGGGGTACAGCGCTGGCCGGTGCGGCCCTGATCCTGTCCGGCATCGGGCAGCTCGGCTCCGACACCGTCGACGACCTCTGGCGGCCCGAGTCGTCGTTCGGCGCGGTGGTGCTGGCCGTCCTCTGGCTCGGCCTCTCGTTCGTCGGCGCCCGGCTGCAGATTCAAGGCTCCCGAAGATCGTGACGAGACCGTTCGCTCCGCCGTTCGTCGGCTTCCAGCGCCGCTGAATCCGGTCGGAAGTTCTGGCCGGACTCACCGTGTGGGCGTGCTGGTGCGAGTCGGTGGCCACGCGACCGTCGCCGGCATACCCCGGCCATGGGTTGTACGCCGCGGTGCCCCCACCGGTGCCCTCAGGTTGGTCTCCGGCTCGACTTCCTCGCGATGTTTATCTCGGAGCCGGTGCGCATGGAATTCATCATCGGCCTCGAGGACACGCACCGCTGCGCCTGGTCGTCTTCGACGGGTGAGCCCGCGAACTATCCGACCATCTAGGACGCGATCGGCGCGCAGGACCAACCGGGGAAGCCGTTCACCGAGAACGGGTGAGGCCCGGACTGCCGTGCGGGGCGAGCGTGGACGTCCACCCCGACCCGGAGGGACCATCCATGGCACAAGCCACCTTGACCGTGTGGAAGTTCGACACGGCGGAGGGCGCCGACGAGGCGTCCCGCACCCTGGAGCGACTGGCCCGGGAGAACCTCGTCACGCTGGTCGACGCCGCCACGGTCGCGTGGCCCGAGGGCAAGAAGAAGCCCAAGACCAACCAACTCCACTCCATGGCCGGCGCGGGAGCCCTGGGCGGGGCGTTCTGGGGAATGCTGTTCGGCCTGATCTTCTTCGTGCCCCTGCTGGGCGCCGCGGTCGGTGCGGCGACCGGTGCGCTGACGGGGTCCATGGCCGACGTGGGGATCGACGACGGCTTCATCAACAAGATCCGCGACCAGATCACGCCGGGCACCTCGGCGCTCTTCCTCATGACCAACGACGTCGTGGTCGACCGGGTCAAGGACGCGTTCGCCGCGCACGGCCCCTCCGAGCTGATGTTCACCAACCTGTCCGCGGAGCAGGAAGCCGTGCTACGACAGGTCTTCGAGCAGGACTGACAGGCCGGGGGCAGAGGGATGGCCCGGCGCGAACCGGCTCGCTCGGCGACGACCTTGACGGTCTGGCTCTACGAGTCGGCCATGGGTGCCGCGGCCGGGGAGGTCCGGCTGAAGGATCTGCAGCAGCAGGGCGCGGTCACCGTCGTCGATGCGGTGACCGTGACCTGGGTGCCGGGTGCGCACCAGCCACGCGTCGGCCGACTGCGGCACACCACCACGGCCGTGGCTGCGCGCGGCTCGGTGCTCGGCGCCCTGGTGGGGACCTTGTTCCTGGCACCGCTCGTCGGTGCGGCCGCGGGCGCCGGCGTGGGCGCGATCGCGGCGAAGATCCGGGGCAGCGGCATCGACGACCAGTTCCTCGACGATCTGGTGGCGAACCTGACACCCGGCACCTCGGCCCTCCTGGTGCTCTCCAGCGATGCCGACCTCGACCTCGTCCGGCCGTTCGTCGAGCGTGGGCTGGCCCGCGGCGACGTGCGGCTGATGCACGCCACTCTCCCGGACGATGCCCCCGACGCCCTCCGGGCGCTACTGGAGGACGACGAGCGCCCGCCGGACGCGGGGTTCACCCCATCCGGGTGAGGCCGGTCCGCGGGACGCGCTCGTAGCGTCCCCGCCAGCCGACGACCGACCTCAGGAGGACCGATGAGCACGAGCCCCGCGGACAACCGCAAGCGGACCACCGCCTCGATGGTCTCCACCTTCGCCGGCGTGATGCTGCTGACGGTGAGCGTGTTCGAGATCATCCAGGGCATTGCGGCGGTGGCCAAGGACGATGTCTTCGTCACCGGCATCAACTACACCTTCAACCTCGACGTGTCGGGCTGGGGCTGGATCCACATCGGGCTGGGTGTCATCGGCGGCCTGATCGCGATCGGCATCCTCATGGGCCAGACGTGGGGCCGCCTGGCAGGCATCGCGATCGCCACGCTGAGCGCCATCAACGCCTTTTTGTTCCTGCCCTACAACTCGATCTGGTCACTGATCGTCATCGCCTTCGACGTCTTCGTGATCTGGGCCCTCTGCTTCCAGCTCACCGACCCCGAGGAGTACTGAGCCACGCCCGATCTGACCTGCCCGAGACACGACTGAGAACCGTCGAGCACGGGGTACGACGGAGCGGTTCCGACAGGCTAGGCTGACGCGCGCGACGTGGATGGGGCCCCGTTGCAGCGCGTCGACGCCCGGCGCGTGAACCGACGTCTCGGCAAGGCCGGGTCCGGAAGGCGGGGGGCTTCTTGGCCTCTGGCCCTGCCGGGGGCAGGGAGTGACCATGGCTCGCACGCGCAACTCCTCCTCCGACCCCGTACCCCCCGCCCGCGTCTCGCGGCTGGCCGGTGGCCCCCGACTTCCCCGCGTCTACGTCCCCCGGCCGCGGCTCTGGGAGCAGTTGGACCGCGCCACCGAGTCCGCGGTGACCCTGCTCGTCGCGCCGGTCGGCGCCGGGAAGACGCTCGGCGTCGGCGGTTGGCTGCACCACACCGATGTGCCGCATGCCACGGATGCCACCTGGATCCACGCCGACAGCACCTGGACGCCCGCTCGTCTCGCGACGGTGCTGGACAGTGCCGCGGAGGCCGGGCGACTGGCCGGCGGCGGCCCGGACGGTACGCCGGCCGGACCGCGGCTGGTCGTGGTCGACGACGCGCACACGCTGCCGGCGGCCACCGTGCGACTGGTCGACCAGCGGCTCAACGACGCGCCCGACGGGCTACGGGTGCTCCTGGTCACGCGCTGGGACCTGCCGCTGACCCGGCTCCTGCCGGAACTGCTCGGCAACCTCACGATCCTGCGGGGCGAGTTGCTGCGGATGAGCGACGCGGAGTGCGCCGCGCTGGTCGCCGAACACGCCCGCACGACCGACCCCGACGTGGTCCGCACTGTGGCCACGCACGCGCAGGGCTGGTGCGCGGTCGTGGTGCTGACCGCCCGCGCAGTGGGCGCCGCGCCCGATCCGATCGCCGCCGCCCACCGGTTGGCGGCCGGCAACGCCACCATCGCCGACCGGGTGGCCAGCGAAGTGCTCGCGGCACTCACCAGTCGGCAGCGGCACATCCTGCTCTGCGTGGCCGCCGAGGGCGTGGTCTCGGCCGGGCTCGCCGTACACCTCTCCCACGACGCCCAGGCCGCCGACGTGCTGATGGACCTCGAGACCACCGGGCTGCTGGTCAGCCGGGTCTCGACCGACGACGGCGCCGAGGACGCGATGGCCACGCGCTACCGCATCCATCCCCTGCTGGTCGAGGTGATCCGCCGCCGGCTCGTCGCGGGTGGCGTCGACGTCGCCAAGGCCCGGGCGACCGTGATCCGAGCGGTCCGGCTCGACCTGGCGCGGGGTGACGTCAACGAGGCGTTCGGTCGGCTGGTCGGTGTCAACGCCCTCGAAGAGGCCGCCGACCTGCTGGCCCGCGAGGGCGTGCGCCTGGTCCTCGGCCGGCACAGCGTCGCCGAGGTGCGCGACTACCTCCGTCTCCGGCCGGAGACCATCGAATCCCGGCCCGACACGTGGTTCGCGATCGCCCTCGACCGATGGATCTCCGACGACCTCGAACGTGCGCGGCACTGGATCAACCGGATCATCGAGCACGAGCCCGGCGGGGCGGTACCACGGCTTCCCGATGAGGTGCTGGCCTGCGCCCGGCTCTGGCGGGCCCGGCTCGGTCTCGAGCCGTTGGCACCCGCAGTCGCTCGGGCCGTGCGCGTGGTCCATGGAGCCCGCACCCGCGCGGTCGCCGACGACGCCACCGCCAGCGTGCTGCCGATCCTGGTCACCGAGCTCGGTGTGGCGCAGAACTGGCTGGGGGAGCTGGCCGAGGCCGAGGCGAGCCTGTCGGTCGCGGTCGGGCTGGCCCAGAGCCAAGGGTTGCCCACCATGGCGGTCTCGGCGATGTCCCACCTCGCGTTCACCCAGTTCATGGCCGGGCGCGAACAAATCTGCGTCGAGGTCGCGACCGAGACGTTGAGCATGATCGGCACTGCCGAGGACTGGCGATCGATCAACTCGCCTTCGCGGGCCGGCCTGGCGCTACTGCTCGGCGGCCTGGTCGATGTCCCGTGGCCGGACGAGCCGATCGGTCCCCCGGGCGACGGCACCCGGAGCCGGGTCCAGGGCGCCGACCTCTGCACCCGCTTCTGGCTGCGGATGCGTGATGCCCGCCTGGCCCTGACCGAGAGCTCGGTGGCCGACGCCGAGCGAGTCCTGAGCGCACCGCTGGAGCACCCGCAACTGGCCGACGCCCACCTACCCGACCACCTGCACGTCGCGCTCCTGGTCGAGCGCGCCTTCCTCGCCTCCCTGTCGGCCGACCGGCACACGCTGCGCGGCCTCGAAGCCGAACTGGTCGCCCTGGGCGCGGTCGGCGAAGCCGAGCTCGCGGCCGGTCTCCGGGCCGACCTGGACGGCGATCGCCGGACCGCGGTAGCCGCTTTCGAGGCCGCGGCCGCTGACGCGACGTACTCCCAGCCACCGAGCCGGGCGCTGGCCCTGGTCTGCCAGGCTCAGCTGCTCGACACTCTCGGTCGCTCCGACGAGGCACTGCGGGCCCTGGCCGAGGCCGCCACCGCGACGGAGGTACGCCGCAACGCGGTGCCGTTCCTGGGCTGGTGCCGGCAGGGCACTCCGGTCGAGACGCTGCTGTCTCGGCTCGCGGCCGTCAACACGTCGAGGTGGGTGCACGACCTCGTCGCCGCCTCCCACGGCCGCGCCGACCTCACCAGCGTCATGGCCCCGATGACCGCCACGCCGCGCGAGCGAGGCGCGGGTAGCTCGGCGGTGGTCCAGCCGATGCTCTCGCCACGCGAACGCGAGGTGCTCGCCGAACTGGCCCGCGGCTCGACGTACGCCGACATCGCGGCCGCGCTTTTCGTGTCCGAGAACACCGTCAAGACCCACGTGTCGAGTCTCTACGGCAAGCTCGCGGCGTCCCGTCGCAGCGAGGCACTGGCCACCGCCAGGAGCCTGCATTTGCTCTGATACCCCGGCGAGTTTCGGCCCCGCCAGGCGCGCGGCTCCGCCGCGACAAACCGGGTCGCTGCGCTCCCTCCCGCTTGCTGTCCCGCCGTTCACTCAACCGCGTTGGCGTGCAACTGACCATGGCGATCCGCGCCGTCACGTAGCCCGACGGGGTAGATCGGGCCACCCGTTTTGGGCGAAGCCACGCACCGGCGCTGGAACGACCATGACCGGCATGGCCGAGGGAACCGCACGACACGCGTCCACCGCCGGTGAGGTGGCTCTGCCGGCTCCGGTCCCGGCGGCAGACCGGGTGGCGAACCACTGGGGACTGGTGCTCGCCTACGGGCTGGTGAGCGTCGGGCTCGGCCTGATCCTCGCCGTCTGGCCGGGCGAGACGCTCAAGGTCGTGGCGGTCCTGATCGCCATCCAGCTCCTCATCGCCGGTGTGTTCCGGATCGTGCTGTCGATCGGCGCGCGCGGCGTCGACGGCGGCGTCCGTGCGCTGATGGCGATCACCGGCGCGCTAGCGATCATCGTCGGGCTGCTGTGCCTGCGCGATCCCGCACAGACCCTGCTCGTCATCGGCATCCTGATCGGGATGTGGTGGGTGGTCACCGGGGTGGTCGACGTGATCGGCGCGCTGGTCTCACCGGTGCCCGGTCGCCGGGGATGGGACATCACCACGGGGCTGATCAGCGTCCTGGCCGGTGGGTTCCTGTTGATCAACCCCAAACTCTCGCTGGGCGTCCTCGTGGTGATCGTCTGCATCTGGATGTTCCTCATCGGCGGGCTCGCCCTCGTCGCGGCGTTCAAGCTGCGCTCGCAGCTCCATCACGCACCGGCAGCGACCGGCCCGGCCGCGGCGCCCGCCGTCTGAGCCCGCCATGACGACGAAACCACCGGCCGGACCGACGAGCGACGACGACGGCGCCAAGGCACAGGCTGAGATCGAGCGACTGCGCGCCGAGGTAGCCCGGCTGGAGGAGGAGCGCACAGTCCCCCTTCCCGTGGACGAGAGGGAAGCGCCGAAGCGCGGCGGCTGGTGGCGGGGCGTCGTGATGGTCGTCTGCCTCGTGCTCCTGGCGATCATCACCCCGTTGGCCGTGGTCGCGACGTGGGCGCACGATCAGGTCGGCGACACCGACCGCTGGGTCGCCACCGTCGCTCCGCTGGCCGACGACCCCGCGGTGCAGAACGCCGTTGCCGATCGGATCACCAACGAGATCGTGACCCGGATCGACGTCAAGGCGATCACGAGCGAAGCCGTCGACGCGCTCGCCGAGCGCGGCCTGCCCACCAACGTCGCCACCAACCTCAAGGCCCTGGGGACACCTTTGGCCCAAGGCGTGCAGAGCTTCGTGCACGAACGCGTGTTGCAGCTCGTGCAGTCCGACGCGTTCGCCGAGGCGTGGGCGACGGCCAACCGGGAGGCGCACGAGCAGATGGTCGCCGTGCTCACCGGCGAGACGGGCAACGCGGTCGAGGTCAAGGGCAGCTCGGTCCAGCTCAACCTCGCGGTCCTCATCGACACGGTGAAGACGAAACTGGTCGACTCGGGCTTCGAGCTCGCGGGCCGGATCCCCAACGTCACCGCCACGTTCACGCTCGTCCAGTCCGCTGACCTCGCGAAGGCGCAGAACGGCTTCCGGCTGCTCAACGCGGTGGCCCGGGCGCTGCCGATCCTCGCTCTGCTGCTGCTCGGCGGCGCGATCCTGGCGGCGAAGCGTCGCCGCCGTGCCCTCATGATCGGGTCGCTGGTGGTGGCCGGCTCGATGCTGGTCCTGGGCGTGACCCTCAACGGCTTCCGGATCGTCTATCTCAACGCGGTGCCCACCGACACCTTGCCACCCGACGCCGCCGGCGCGATCTATGACCAGGTGGTGTGGTTCATCCGGCTCAACATCCGCGCGCTGCTGGTGCTGTTCCTGGCCATCGCGGCTGTGGCCTGGGTGAGCGGACCCGATCCGGCACCGGTCGCCGTACGGCGCGGCGCGACTCGGGTGCTCGACTCGGTGCGCAACCGGTCGGACCGGGCCGGCCTCAACACCGGGCCGGTCGGCGATTTCCTCGGCCGCTACCGCACGGCGATCCGCATCGCGGTCGCCGCGATCGTGGTGGTCGTCTACGTCTCGGCCGACCACCCGACCGGTGCCTTCACGTTCAAGCTCCTGCTGGCGGCAGCGGCAGTGCTGCTGATCGCAGAGCTGCTCGCCCGGACGCCGACTGAGTCTGACTCCGACGTCACCGACCCTGCCCCAGCCCCCGACCCACCACGGCCGTAACGATGCAGGCTGCCCGCTGGGTCAGGCTGGGCGTGATCGCCGTCCTAGTGCTGACCCTCTACTTCACGGTCCCGGTCGAGTCCGACCCGCGCGGCGGACCGCTGTTGCGGGCGTTCCTCGCGACCACGGTCCTCGCGCTCCTTGCCGCCGCGGTCGTCCTGCAGGTGCGACTCTCGATCGACAACGAGGACCGGCACCTCGACGGTCTCATCGTGGCGATCCTGATGGTCTGGATCGTCTTCTCGATGGCCTTCTACATCCTGGCCGACCACCAGCCGCACCAGGTGAGTGGACTGCACACCAAGCTGGACTCCCTCTATTTCGCGGCCACGACGATGCTCACGATCGGCTATGGAGACATCCATGCGGAGGGCCAGTTGGCCCGCGGGATGGTCCTGGTCCAGATGCTGTTCGACGTCGTCTTCGTTGCCATCGCCGTGGGCACCCTCACCACCCAGATGCGCAACCGGGTCAGCCGGAACCAGGCGTTGAAGGGCCGGCGCGACACGAAGTGAAATCCGCTCGCCGGGGGCGGACGATCCTCGCTCGGACTGGCGGCCCGCGCTCACCCGAAGCGGGTGAGGACGGCACCGCGCTGCGAGCGCACAGTGTTGAGGCACGTCCAGAAACGGGGTCCGACGGTAGACGAGGACCGCCGGACCCGTGCCCCTGGTGCCGGGTCGGCCCCGACAGGAACGGCCCCGGCACGGGGCACACCGTGGTGTCGGCGCACCGTTCAGCCCGGGAGCTGTCCGAGCGGCTCCAGTCGGCCGGAGGCGCCGGCACCACTTCAACGCTGCCGACTAGTGTCACCTTCACTGTCACTATCACCGTCGACCGCGCCGCCCAACCCAGGAGGAGCCTTGTCCGACCAGCCGAACATCCTGATCATCTGGGGCGACGACATCGGCATCTCCAACCTCAGCTGCTACAGCGACGGAGTGATGGGCTACCGCACGCCGAACATCGACCGGATCGCGGCCGAGGGCGTCCGGTTCACCGACTACTACGGCGAGCAGAGCTGTACGGCGGGCCGCGCGGCGTTCATCACCGGCCAGAACCCCTACCGCACGGGCCTCACCAAGGTCGGCATGCCAGGTGCCGACATCGGTCTGCGTGCCGAGGACCCGACCATCGCGACCGCGCTGAAGTCGCTGGGCTACGCGACCGGCCAGTTCGGCAAGAATCACTTCGGCGACCGGGACGAGTTCCTCCCGACCATGCACGGGTTCGACGAGTTCTTCGGCAACCTCTACCACCTCAACGCGGAGGAGGAGCCGGAGCTCTACGACTACCCGACTGAGGAGGACTTCCCCGACTTCCGCAAGAACTTCGGACCGCGGGGCGTGATCCACTCGTGGGCCAACGGCGACGGCACCCAACGCATCGAGGACACCGGCCCACTCACCCGGGAGCGGATGAAGACCATCGACGACGAGGTGGTCCCGGAGGCGCTGCGCTTCATGGGCGACGCGGTCGCCAACGACACGCCGTTCTTCGTCTGGCTCAACACCACGCACATGCACTTCCGGACCCACATCAAGGACGGCAGCCGCGGCAAGGCTGGACGGTGGCAGTCGGAGTATCACGACGTGATGGTCGATCACGACGAGTTGGTCGGCTCGGTGCTGGACTACCTCGACGAGCACGGCCTCGCCGACAACACCATCGTCATGTACTCCACGGACAACGGCCCGCACATGAACAGCTGGCCGGACGCCGGCATGACGCCGTTCCGCAACGAGAAGAACTCCAACTGGGAGGGCGCCTACCGAGTGCCCGCCATGGTCCGGTGGCCCGGGCAGTTCCCCGCCGGGGAGGTGCGCAACGGCATCGTGAGCCATGCCGACTGGTTCGTGACCCTGTTGGCCGCGGTCGGCGATCCCGACATCGCCGGCCGGCTCAAGGCCGGCACCGAACTGGCCGGGTCGACGTACCGCGTGCACCTCGACGGCCACAACCAGCTCGACTACCTCACGGGTGCGGCCGAGCAGAGCCCCCGGCAGCACTTCTTCTACGTCTCCGACGACGGTGACCTGACCGCGATGCGCTACGACAACTGGAAGTTCGTCTTCCTCGAGCAGCGTGCGACCGGGACGTTGCAGATCTGGCAGGAGCCGTTCACCGAGCTGCGATTCCCCAAGCTGTTCAACCTCAGGACCGATCCGTACGAGCGGGCCGACATCACCTCCAATACCTACTACGACTGGGTGCTCGACCACATCTTCCTCTTCGTCCCAGCGCAGACCTACGTCGCCCGGATGCTGCAGACCCTCGCCGAGTTCCCACCGCGGCAGGAGCCGGCCAGCTTCAACCTGGAGCGGGTCCTGGAGAAGCTCAAGGCCGGCGCGTCGGGCGACTGACATGCAGGTGAGCCTCCCCGGCGGCACCTTCCTCATGGGCTCGGACAAGCACTACCCCGAGGAGGCCCCCGCCCACCGGGTGACGGTCGCTGGGTTCGCGATCGACGCGACCGCCGTGACGAACGCGGAGTACGCCGAGTTTGTGGCGGCGACCGGGTACGTCACGGTGGCCGAGCGCGAACTCGATCCGGCCGACTATCCGGACGCGCCGTCGGAGAACCTGGTGCCCGGCTCGATGGTCTTCACCCCCACGAGCGGGCCGGTCGACCTCACCCATCTGAGCCAGTGGTGGCGGTGGCGGCCCGGCGCGTGCTGGCGGCACCCCCTCGGGCCGAACAGCTCGATCGACAAGAAGCTCGACCACCCCGTGGTGCACGTGGCTCACGAGGACGCCGCCGCCTTCGCCGCCTGGGTTGGCGCGCGGCTGCCGACCGAGGCGGAGTGGGAGTACGCCGCGCGCGGTGGCCTGGACGGCGCGGTGTACACCTGGGGCGACGAGAAGCGTCCGGGCGGCAAGATCATGGCGAACACATGGGACGGACCCGACTTCCCGTGGCGCAGCACCGGCGAGAGCGGCTTTCGACGGACCGCACCGGTCGGCAGCTTCCCACCCAACGGGTTCGGCCTCTTCGACATGGCCGGCAACGTGTGGGAGTGGACCGACGACTGGTGGACCAGCACCCACCCGGAGGCGACCACCTCGTGCGGCTGTGCGCCCGAGAGTGGGCGCAGCACCGGTCCTGCGGGGAGCCTGGAGACGAGCTACGACCCCGCCCAGCCCCAGTTCCGGATCGGCCGCAAGGTGGTCAAGGGCGGCTCGCACCTGTGCGCCGACTCCTACTGCCTGCGCTACCGGCCGGCGGCCCGCCGGCCGCAGCCGATCGACACCGGCATGAGCCACGTGGGCTTCCGGTGCGTCCGACGCCCCTCCCCCGAGACCCATGAAAGGCCCGGCGATGACTGACGATCTCCTCCCCTCCTGGCGCGCTGGAGCCACCCGCGACGAGGTCGAGGCTTTCCTCGAGGCCGCGGCCGACGTGCCGGTCGAGCAGCGGGTCGCCTGCTTCGACAACGACGGCACGCTGTGGTGCGAGCGGCCGTCGTACGTGCAGCTGGACTTCTTCCTCGACGCCATGAAGACCGCGCTCCAGGCGGATCCGAAGCTGGCCGAGAAGCCGGAGTTCGCGGCCCTGGTCTCGGGCGACCAGGCCGCGATCGGCGAGCTCGGCCTCGACCGGATCGCGGTTGCGCTCAGCGGGTTGTTCGAGGGTCAGACTCCCGAGGAGTTCACGGCGCTGGCCCGGGACTTCATGGCGCGGGGCCGACACCAGGGGCTCGACCGTCCGATCCGCGAGGTCACCTACCAGCCGATGCTGGAGCTGTTGGCGGCCCTGCGCCAGCTCGACTTCACCCTCTGCGTGGTGACCGGCGGCGGCACCGAGTTCGTCCGCGCGGTCAGCCAAGATCTGTACGGCGTCCCGTCGCAGAACGTGGTGGGCAGCATGGTCGCCTACGAGTTCGTGCCGACCGCCGACGACGGCACCGGCCCCTCGCTACGCCGTACGACCCAGCTCGTCGGGGAGGCCAACGAGGGCGCGGTCAAGGTCAACCACATCCAGACCCAGCTCGGTCGGCGCCCGATCCTCGCCGCCGGCAACTCCGGCGGTGATCGCGAGATGCTGGAGTGGGCGACCGCCGCCGACGGGCCGAGCCTGGCCCTGCTGGTCGACCACGACGACGCGGACCGGGAGTTCGCCTACGTCAGCTCGGCGGTGACCTTCGCCGAGCCGGAGCCCATCACCGACGTCGGCCACCGGCTCGGCTGGACCGTGGTCAGCATGGCGAACGACTGGAGCAGGATCTTCTAGTGTCGTGCGTCCGAAGCTGTTGATCGTTTGGCGTGCTCAGGGTGTGCGCATCGCCGCGGCCCCGAATTCGAGGTCGAGGTCTACGTAGGAGGCACCACCCATCGGCAGCCACCCGTGGCTCCTGAGGCGTTGCGCGACAAGGTCCGGTCAACCTGGATGATTTCTTGCATTTTGCCCAGCCAGGTGGCACGGCGCTCCTAGCCTTGTCCGGACCGCATCACCACGCCCGGCCCAGCGCCGGGCTCAGCAGCACGGGGGGAGGACAGCCGATGCGTATCTGGATCTACGCCGGCCTGGCCTGCCTGCTCGGCGCGGCCTTCATCGGCTCGCTCAAGGCCCCCGGGCTGAGCCCGCACACGGTGTCCCTGGTCAGCAACCTCGGCCAACTCACGGCCGTGAGCCTGGCCGCCGCCCTCTGCTGGTCCGCCTCACGGCACGACGACCGCCACCCCGGCGCGTGGCGCTGGCTGTCGTTCGGTGTCGGCGCCTGGGCCGCGGGTCAGGTCGTCTGGACCTATCTGGAGTCGACCGGCCAGGAACCCTTCCCGTCCTTCGCCGACCTGGGCTTCCTGATCTTCCCGGTGGCCGCGGGGATCGGGCTGCTGCTCTGGTTGGGCAGCCAGAACACGCTCGCCGCCCGCGCCCGCGACGTCCTCGACGGCGTGATCATCGCCCTCTCGCTGCTGATGCTCTCCTGGGTCACGAGCCTCGGGTCGGTGATCGCCGAGAGCGGCGACGACCTCCTGTCCACCCTGCTCTCGACCGCCTACCCCATTGGCGACGTCGTCCTCGGCACCCTGGTGCTGCTGGCCGTCGCCCGCGGTCGGCGCGCGGAGCGCAGCGTCCTGATCGTGCTCGCCATGGGGCTGGGCGCGCTCGCCGTGGCGGACAGCTCCTACCTCTACCTCACCTCGATCGGCTCCTACAGCTCCGCCGACATCGTCAGCAGCGGTTGGGTGATCGGCTTCCTGCTGGTGGCCGTCGCCGCCGCGAGCCAACGCCGGTCCGCTCGGGCCACGGTGACGACGTACGCCGACAGCAGCACGCTCTCGTGGTTCGCCGTCGCGCTCCCCTACGTCCCCGTAGCGGCCGCCGGGATGGCGGTGTCGTACGACCTGCTGCTCCACCCCGAGGGCTCCCTGATGGACGTGGTGCTCGGCACCCTCCTCGTGGTCTTCGTCCTGGCCCGGCAGTTCCTCGCGATGGCGGAGAACCAGCGCCTCTACCGCGAGCTCGGCCGCACCCACCATCTGCTCGAGCACCAGGCGCTGCACGACCCGCTGACCGGCCTGCCCAACCGTGGCCTGTTCAACGACCGGCTCGACCGGGCGCTGCGGGAGGAGGCGGCCGAGCTCGGCCTGCTCTTCTGCGACCTCGACGACTTCAAGCAGGTCAACGACCGCTACGGCCACGACGTCGGCGACCTGCTCCTCATCGATGTCGCCGACCGGCTGCTCAGCTGCGTACGCCGCGACGAGGACCTGGTCGCCCGGCTGGGCGGCGACGAGTTCGCGATCCTGCTGCACAACCCGGACGACGCCCAGCACATCGCGGACCGGGTGATGGAGCGGATGCGGCTCCCGTTCATGCTGGGCGAGCACGTGCTCGAGATGACGATGAGTGTGGGCGTCACCCAGCACCGCTCGGCGCCCGTCGCGGCACCCGAGCCCAACTGCTCCCCCAGCGATGCCGGCGCCCTGGGCGACTGGCTGCTCCGCTCCGCCGACCAGGCGATGTACGTCGCCAAGCACTCCGGCAAGGGTCAGGCCGTCCTTTCCGCCAGCTGAGCCAGATGGCCGCGCACGATTTCTAGGAGATCCGTGCTCATTCATCTAGTTGTCCGTACAGGCGCGCCCGCGATCCCTAGCGTCAGGGTCGGGTTGACTCGGCACCGCGCGACGTAAGTCCGATGGACGGAGCGAAACCCCAGCGCCTCAGCGACGGAATGCCGACGCCACTGCGACCCAGTTGGCCGACGACTCCGGGCTGGGGCGCTGCTGACATAAGGGGTCTGTCGCCA
>ERZ761607.2599-NODE-2599-length-19168-cov-4.377963_pt1 | contig 19168 bp, 20 predicted proteins | sample MGYA00511164_ERZ761607 | MGnify/ENA primary metagenome ERZ761607 (study PRJEB28899, sample SAMN02445080) | bioreactor sludge metagenome | biome: EBPR sludge | place: Australia: Brisbane, Thorneside Wastewater Treatment Plant | collected 2011-06-22 ...
GCGCAGCATCGGCACCGCGGTCGGGCGCGAGATCATCCGCGGCGTGCTCGGCGGCGACCTCGGCGGCACGCGGCGGCGATAGCGGGCACGCGCGCGCCAGCCGGCCTCAGCGCCCGGGGGCGCTGGCCGGCTGGGAGGTGGTCTGGGACGCCGGCTGGGACGCCGCCTGGGACGCCGCCTGGGTGGCCGCCTGGGTGGCCGCCTGGGTGGCCGCCTGGGGCGCGGCCCCGGATGCCGCCGCGGGCGGGGCGGCGGGCACATCCTGCGCCGGCGCCGGCAGCGGCGCCATCACGCGCGCCGCGCTGTCCAGCGTCGGCAGCAGGCGATTCGCGTAGAAGCTGCTGGGCGAATCCGGCTCCAGCGCGGCGACGGCCAGGTGGGCCAGCGGCTGCGCCAGCGACAGCCACCAGCCGCCGGCCGGCACCACCTCGCGCAGCGCCTCGGTGCGCACCTGCACCAGCCGCGCGCTCGCCGCCTCGGCGACCGTGCCGCGCACGTCCGGGCGCGCGGCCTCGGTCTGCAGCAGCACGCGCCAGCGCTCCAGCGGCAATTCGCTCGCCTGCGCCAGCGGCTGCAGCACCAGGCCCAACTGCTGCAGCCGCCAGACGGCATCCACGGCGTCGGGCGCCAGCCAGTAGCCGCACGGGCGCGGCCGCGCCAGCAGCGTGCGCAGCTCCAGCGACGAGTTCCACTGCACCTGCAGCGCGCGGTCGGCGCCGGTCTCGGGGTCCAGCATCAGCAGCTCGCGTCGCGTCGGCGTCGGCACCGCCATCACGACGACCTCGCCGCGGCAGGCCGCCGCCGCCACGTCGGCGTCGGCCTGCGCACGCAGCGCCGCCAACTCGCCGGCGCGCGCCGCGGCGCTGGCCAGCACGCTGCGCGCCGCGACGACATGGCTGTGCACGCGGCGCTGCAGGTGAAGGCGTCCGATGCCGATGCCGCGCGTCTCGAGCAGGATGCTGATCGCGTGGCCCAGCCCCAGCACGTTGCGCGCGATGTCCGGCTGCACGCCGCCCATCGAGATGCGCAGGTCGCCCGGCGTGGTCGGGTTGGTGTGATACCACTCGGCGGTCAGGCCTTCGCGGGCCAGCGCCGCCAGCAGCGGCTGGCGGAACCACTCGTCGCTGGCGCGCTGCAGCGCCGGCGGCAGGTTGGCCGCGGTGGCGTACTGCAGCAGCAGGTCGTGGCGCTGCACGGTGCCGAACTTCTGCAGGTAGCGACCGATCACCACATGCTCGTGCGCGTCGACCACCACCAGCGGCCGCAGCGCCGCCACCAGCCCGGCCAGCGCGCGCGCCTCCGGCGTGCGCAGCAGCAGGTGGTCGCGGTTGATGTCCAGGCCATGCGCGCCGCGGCGCTGGCCGTCCAGCGCACCGTCCGGGTTCAGGCGCGGCAGCACGACGACGTCGATCGCCTCCAGCACCTCCGCGCCCTCGCCGCGCACCAGCTGCTGCGCCAGCGCCAGCAGCGCCTCGGCCGGCGCCGGCTCGTCGCCATGCTGCTGGCCGACCAGCAGCACCACCGGCCGCCCGGGGCCGCGGCTGAAGTGCAGCGCCTCGATCGCCCGCCCCCAGGCCGAGCGGCCGACGTCCAGCAGGCGCGGCCCGCCGGGCAGTGCGGCCAGCTCGCGCAAGGCGGTCGCCAGCTCCTGCGGCGTCGTGTACTCCTCACGGCCCTCGCGCAGGCCCGGCGTGTCGTAGCGCACCGCGGGCTCGGGAAAACGCGCGGCGACGGCCTCGGCGTACGGCAGCGCCGGCCCGGCGGCGACCGGTGCGTCGGCCGTGGCGGCCCCGGCCGCTGCCGCCGACCCCGCGGCGGCCGGCGGCAGCGGCTGCGCCGGCGTGCCGGACACCAGCAGTGCCAGCAGCGCGGCGATCAGGGGCGCGCGGGCGGCGCGGCGGCGGGCGAGGGACGGCATGGGGCGCGATGTTGCCAGGGTGCGCACAATGCGCGCCGATGAAGTGGCGCCGCATCCTGCTCGCGCTGGCCGTGGCCTTGCTGCTGTTGCTGGCCGGGCTGCTGCTGGCCGCGCGCGCCGGCGCCTTCGCCGGCCGGCCGCCGGCCGACACCGGTCTGCCCGAAGGCCGGCTGCGACCGCCGTCGCCCACGCCCAACAGCGTGAGCAGCCGCGCCGACGATTGGCCGGACCACCCGCAGCGCGCCTACGCGCGCATCGCGCCGCTGCGCGTGACCGGCGACCCGGCTCAGGCGCTGGACCGCCTGGCCGCCGCGATCGAGGCGATGGACGGGCGCGTCGTCGAACGCCGCGGCGACGGCCTGCGCGCCGAATTCACGACGCGCTGGCTGCGCTTCGTCGACGACACCGACTTCGTGCTCGACCGCGAACGCGGCGTCATCGACCTGCGTTCGGCGTCGCGCCTGGGCCGGCGCGACTTCGGCGCCAACCGCGCGCGCATCGAGGCGCTGCGGGCGCGGCTGCAAGCCGCGCCCTGAGGCGAACGGCACTGGCCGGCCAGGACCTGCTCGGCAACCAGCGCTCAGCCGCGCAGCACGGCGTCGCCGACGAAGGGGTTCGTGCGCCGCTCGTGGCCGAAGGTGGACATCGGGCCATGGCCGGGCACGAACTGCATCGCGTCGCCCAGCGGCCACAGCTGGGTGGTGATCGAGCGCAGCAGCGTCGCGTGGTCGCCGCGCGGGAAGTCGGTGCGGCCGATCGAGCCCTTGAACAGCACGTCGCCGACGAAGGCCAAGTCGTGGCCCGTGGCGGCGAAGATCACGTGCCCGGGCGTATGGCCGGGGCAGTGGCGCACCTGCAGGCGCAAGTCGCCGACCATGACCTCGTCGCCGCCTTCCAGCCAGCGGTCGGGCGTGAACGGGCGCGCGCCGGGCACGCCGAACATGCGGCCCTGCATGTCGAGCTGGTCGATCCAGAAGCGGTCCTCGCGCTGCGGGCCCTCGACCGGCACGCCGGTGCGCTCCGCGAGTTCCGCCACGCCGCCGCAGTGGTCGATGTGGCCGTGCGTGACGAGGATCGTCTCCAGCGTCGCGCCGCGCTGGTCCAGCAGCCGCAGCAGGCGGTCGACCTCGCCGCCGGGGTCGACGAAGGCGGCGCGCTGCGTCGCCGGGCAGATGATCAGCGAGCAGTTCTGCTGGAAGGGCGTGACGGGGACGACGGCGAGCTTCACGGCGGCGGGGGCGGCGAGCGGGCAGCGCGTTCCGCACGACGCCGCCGCGGGACAGGGCCCGGCGCCCTGCCCGCCGATTGTCCACCGCCCGCCGCGGCCGGCGGCTCAGCTGCCGAGCCAGGCGTTGGCGTGCTGCAGCGTATCGGCGCGGTGCGCGAAGCGCAGCACCTGGCCGGCCTCGTTGAAGTGGAACAGGTGGACCTCGTCGACCTCGATCACCTTGCGGCCGGTCTTGCGCACCGTGGCCTCGAAGTCGACGAGTCCGACGACCAGCAGGCCGTCGGCGAGCTGGCGCTTGGGTTCGAAGCGGTGGAACTCGACGTTGGAGAGCAGCACGTCGAAGAAGCCGGGCACCGCGGCACGGCCGCGGCGCTGCTGCAGCCAGGGCGCCGGATGGGGCGGCTGGCCGTATTCCCATTCCACGTCGTCGGCCAGGCAGGCCAGGATGGCGGGGACGTCGCCGCGTCCGAACGCGGCATAGATGTGGCGGACGGTCTCGATCGGGCTCATGCTGGGGTCTCCTCGGCGTCGGTGGAACGGGCATACAGCGCGGCACCGCCGTTGCGACCGCCGCGGCGCGGCGCGCCGGGTCGCGCTGTGCAGGGGCATACGGCGCCGGCCCGCGCCTGGATGCAGCACGGCGCCGGCCGCGCCGCGGTGGCGGCGGGCCGATGCCCCGGGCGCCAGCGGGGTGGTGTGCATCCACCGCGGGCTGCGCCGCGCACACCCGCCATGAGCCGCCCGTCCCCCGCGCACCCTGTTCCGGCACGCGCCGCTCTGCTAACGTGGCGCCGACTGTCCCCGCCGCGCCTTCACGCCATGTGCCCCACGGCCACCCGCCACCGCGCTGCCCGCGGCATGCCGGGCGCAGACCTGGCCGAACGCGACCAGCGGCTGGCGGCGCTGCTGGCGGCCGCCGCGCGCGGCGACACGACCGCCTTCGAGGCCTTCTACGACGCCACCTATGCCTATGCGCGCACGGTGGCGCGGCGCGTGCTGGCCGGCGGCGACACCGACGACCTGCTCGCCGACGCCTACTTCGAGGCCTGGCGCAAGGCCGCCAGCTTCGACGCCGCGCGCGGCAGCGCGGTGACCTGGCTGCTGACGGTGGTGCGCAGCCGCGCGCTGGACCTGCTGCGCCAGCGCGCCAGCCACCCCAGCGTCGGCGGCCAGGACGCCGGCGACGACGAGGCCGCGGCCGGCGCCGCGGCCGGCGCCGACAGCGACCCCGGCGAACGGCTGTGGCGGCACGAGGCCGGCGGCCGGCTCCACGCCGCGGTGCAGGCGCTGTCGCCGCCCGAACGCTGGGCGCTGGGCCTGGCCTACTGGCGCGAGCTGAGCCACGCCGAGATCGCCGCGGCCACCGGCTGGCCGCTGGGCACCGTGAAGTCCCACCTGCTGCGCGCGCAGCACAAGCTGCGCGAGGCGCTGTCGAGATGAAGAAGTCCCCCCCGTCCGCTGCCGGCGCCGCGCTCGACGCCGACCTCGTCGCTGAACTCGATGCGCTGCGCGAGCCGGCCGCCGAAGCCACGATCGCACGCGAGCGCGACCGCGTGCGCCACCGGCTGCTGCAGCGCATCGCCGCCGACAGCACCGAGCGCCACCTCACGCTGCCGGCCGCCGGCGCCGGCTGGCAGCCCTTCGGCGCGGGCCTCGCGATCAAGGTGCTGCACGAGGCCGGCGGCGTGATGTCCTACCTGCTGCGCCTGGATGCCGGCGCCGCGCTGCCGCCGCACCGCCATCCGGTGGACGAGGAATGCGTGGTGCTCGAAGGCGAGGTCTGCATCGGCGCGCTGCGCATCGGCCCCGGCGGCTACCACCTCGGGCGCCGGGACGTGCTGCACGACCGCCTGCACAGCCCGGGCGGTGCGCTGATCTTCCTGCGCGGCGCGGTGCCCGAGGCGGCGCAGCTGGTCTGAAAGCGGCCACCGGCGCGCGGCCCGCGCGCGCGACACGATGGCGGCGAAGGGCCCCCCCCCTTCGGCGCCGTCCCGGCGACGCTTCGCGCCGCCCGGCGACGCCCCGTCGCCACGGGCTGCCACCGGCGCTGCCGGATGCGGCATGCTCTCGGCATGAGTACCCTCGCCGCCCGCCTGGCCAGCGCCGTGCCCGACCCGCTGCGCACCGGCGCGCAGGTGCAGCTGATCTGCCTGGGCGTGGCGCTGCTGCTCAAGCTGCTGGGCGCCGACAGCTTCCTCGTCGCCTGGCTGTATTCGGCCGTCATCGGCAGCTGCATCTGGGGCCTGATCCACGGCGGCACGCACCTGCTGGCGCGGCTGCGCCGCGTCGCGCCGGACGCCGAGGGCGGCGAACGCTGGCCGGGCTGGGGCTGGATGCTGCCGGTGATCGTGGTCGGCGCCTTCGCCGGCTACGTGCTGGGCACGCTGATCGCCGATGCGCTCACCGGCCACCGCAGCGTGCTGCCGCTGGCGCGCGGCCTGGCCGACTGGCGGGCCTGGGGCGGCATCGTCGCGATCTCGCTGGCCGTGGCGGTGGCCGCCACCTGGTACTTCTACAGCCGCAGCCACCTGGCGTCGGCCGCGGCGGCGGCGGCCGGGCTGCAGCGCCAGGCCGCCGAGGCCCAGCTGCGCCTGCTGCAGAGCCAGCTCGAACCGCACATGCTGTTCAACACGCTGGCCAACCTGCGCGTGCTGATCGGCGCCGACCCGCCGCGCGCGCAGGCCATGCTGGACCGCCTGATCGCCTTCCTGCGCAGCACGCTGGCGGCGTCGCGCAGCGGCGAACATGCGCTGGCCGACGAATTCCAGCGCCTGGCCGACTACCTGGCGCTGATCGAGGTGCGCATGGGCCCGCGCCTGCAGGTGCGGCTGGACCTGCCCGAGGACCTGCGCGCGCAGCCGGTGCCGGCGCTGCTGCTGCAGCCGCTGGTCGAGAATGCCGTGCAGCACGGCCTGGAGCCGCAGGTCGCCGGCGGGCGCATCGAGGTCGGCGCGCGGCGAGACGGCGGCATGCTGGTGCTGACGGTGCGCGACACCGGCGCCGGAATGCCGGCGCTGGCGCCGCCGCCGGCGCCCGGTCACGGCTTCGGGCTGACGCAGGTGCGCGAGCGCCTGGCCGCGCTGCACGGCGCGCACGCCGCGCTGACCCTGGCACCGGCCGCCGACGCCGAGGGCGGCACGCAGGCCGAGGTCAGGCTGCCGCTGCAGCGTCGCGAGGACCTGGCATGACCGCCCCCGCCGCCCGCGCGCTGATCGCAGAGGACGAACCGCTGCTCGCCGCCGCGCTGCGCGCCGAGCTGGCGGCGCTGTGGCCGGCGCTCGAGGTCGTCGCCACGGTCGGCGACGGCGACAGCGCGGTCGCGCAGGCGCTGGCGCAGCGGCCCGAGGTCTGCTTCCTGGACATCCGCATGCCCGGCAGCAGCGGGCTGGAGGCGGCGCGCGCGCTGGCCGAGGACTGGCCCGAGGGCCTGCCGTTCCCGCTGATCGTCTTCGTCACCGCCTACGACCAGCATGCGCTGGCGGCCTTCGAGGCCCAGGCCGTGGACTACCTGGTCAAGCCGCTGGACCGGCCGCGCCTGGCGGCCTGCGTGGAGCGGCTGCGTGCGCGGCTGGCCGACCGCGCGGCGCCGGCGCAGCTGCAGCGCACGCTGGAGCAGCTGCGCGGCCTGCTCGGCGCGGCAGGCGCCGCGGCCGGCCCTTCGCCCGCCGCGGCGGCCGGCACCGCGGCGGCGCCGCGCCTGAGCGTGATCCCGGCGCAGACCGGCCACCTGGTGCAGATGGTCCCGGTCGCCGAGGTGCTGTACTTCGAGGCCGCGGACAAGTACGTGCGCGTGGTCACCGCCACGCGCGAGCACCTGATCCGGCTGTCGCTGCGCGAGCTGCTGCCGCAGCTGGACCCGGCCGAGTTCTGGCAGGTGCACCGCGGCACCGTGGTGCGTGCCAGCGCGGTCGCCTCGGCGCGGCGCGAGGACTCCGGCAAGGTCACGCTGACGCTGCGCGGCCGCCCGGAGACGCTGACCGCCAGCCGGCTCTACGCCCACCTTTTCCGCGGACTGTGACCGCGGCGCCGGCCGGTGCGGCCGGCCCGGCCCGCCTACAATCGACGGCTTGCCCGCAGCGTGCGCCGTGCCGCCGGGCGAACCCGCGGGACCCTGCGCCCGCCGCCGCCTTCCTGGAGTCTCGATCGTGTCCCAGACCACCCCCGCCGCCGCCGCCGCGACCGCGGACCTTGCCGCGCTGGAGCGCGAACTGGCCGCCCTGTTCGTGGAGGCCCTGAACCTGGAGATGGCGGCCGACGAGATCGACCCGCTGATGCCGCTGTTCGGCGACGGCCTCGGGCTGGACTCGATCGACATCCTGGAGGTGGCGCTGGAGGTCTCGCACCGCTACGGCTTCCAGCTGCGCTCGGACGACGAGAACAACCAGAAGATCTTCCAGAACCTGCGCAGCCTGGCGGCGCATGTCGCCCAGCACCGCACGCAGTGACATGACCCAGCGGGCCGCGGCCCCCGGCGCCTGGGGCTGGCGCGTGGCCGCCGCGGCGCTGGCCGTGGCCGGCTACGCCACGCTGTCGCACTGGCTGATGCTCAACGCGACCCAGCAGCCCTGGGCCGTCGCGGCGCTGTTCGGCCCGCTGGTCGCCGGCATCGCGGCCATGGGCTGGGCGCGGCGGCAATGGGCCACGCTGGCCGGCTGCGCGGCGCTGGTCGCGCTGCTGGCCTGGATCGTCGCCGAAGGCGGCGTGCGCGACATCCAGTGGATGTATTTCCTGCAGCATGGCGCGATCCACCTCGCGCTGGGCTGGAGCTTCGCGCTCACGCTGCGCCCGGGCTCGACGGCGCTGATCACGATGATGGCCGAGCGCGTGCACCGCGAGTTCACGCCGGCGATGCGCGCCTACACGCGGCGGCTGACGCTGGCCTGGGCGCTGTATTTCGCCGCCATGGTGCTGGTCTCCACCGCGATCTTCCTGCTCGCGCCCTGGTCCTGGTGGTCGGCCTTCTGCAACGCGGCCACGCCGCTGGCCGCGGTGGCCTTCTTCGCCGGCGAGCATGTCTGGCGCTACCGCCGCCACCCCGACTTCGAGCGCATCACGATGCGCACCGCCTTCGAGGCCTGGCAGCGTTCGGGCCAGGCCGGCGCGCGATGAACGGGCCGGCGCTGCTGCCGCTGCTCGGCGCGCGTGATCTCGCCGCGCCGCTGGCCTGGTGCGACGGCGAGCCGGTGAGCGGCGCGCGCTTCGCCGCCGAGGCGCTGGCGCTGGCCGAACGGCTGCCGGCGCGCGGCGCCCCGATCAACCTGTGCCAGGACCGCTACCGCTTCGCGCTCGGCCTGGCCGCCGCGCTGCTGCGCGGCCACACCAGCCTGCTGCCGCCGAATGCGCTGCCCGAGACGCTGGCCCAGGCACCGGCCGATGCCGACGCGCCGCCCTATGCGATGGTCGACTGGGCCGAAGGCGACACGACGGCGCCGGCCACCGGCGCGCTGCCGGTGGTGCGGGTGGAGCGCGCGGCCGACGCGGCCCCGCTGGCCGCGGGTGCCCCGCTGCCGCAGTTGCCGGGCGACCTGCGTGCGGCCTGCCTGCTGACCAGCGGCTCCACCGGCGCACCGCAGCCGCATGCCAAGTGCTGGTCGCAGCTGGTCGCCAACATTGGCGCCGAGGCGGCACGGCTGGCGCAGATGCTGGGCCGCGACACGCTGGCCGGCGTGACGCTGGTCGGCACCGTGCCGGCGCAGCACAGCTACGGCTTCGAGAGCACGGTGCTGCTGGCGCTGCTGGGCGGCGCCGCCTTCGACGCCGGGCGGCCCTTCTACCCGGCCGACATTGCCGCCGCGCTGGCCCGCGTGCCGCGGCCGCGCGCGCTGGTCACGACGCCGTTCCACCTGAAGACGCTGCTGCTCTCGGGCGTCGCGCTGCCGCCGACCGAGCTCGTGCTGTCGGCCACCGCGCCGCTGTCGCCGCAGCTCGCGGCGCAGGCCGAGGCCGCCTTCGGCGGGCCGCTGGTCGAGATCTACGGCTGCACCGAGGCCGGCCAGGTGGCGTCGCGCCGCACCACCGCCGGCGAGACCTGGACCACGCTGGGCGCGCTGCGCATCACGCGCGAGGCGGGCCCCGACGGCGACGAGCGCTTCGTCGTCGCCGGCGGCCATGTCACCGAGCCGACGCCGCTGGCCGACGTGCTGGAGCTGCAGGACGCGACGCGCTTCCGCCTGCTCGGCCGCGCCAACGACCTGATCCATGTCGCCGGCAAGCGCAGTTCGCTGGCGCACCTGAATTTCCACCTCAACCGCATCCCGGGCGGCGACGACGGCGCCTTCTGGCTGCCCGACGAGACGCCGGACGGCGTCGTGCGGCCGCTGGCCTTCGTCGTCGCGCCGACGCTGTCGGCGCGCGAGATCGTGGCCGCGCTGCGCGAACACCTGGAGCCGGCCTTCGTGCCGCGGCGCGTGGTGCACGTGGACGCGCTGCCGCGCGAGGCCACCGGCAAGCTGACGGTGGCGGCGCTGCGGGCCTTCGCGCTGCAGACCCTGGCCGCAGCACCGGCCGCGCCAGCGGCGCCGGCCGCCGCGACCGGCGTCGCGACCTTCGAGATCCCGACCGACCACCCGGCCTTCGCCGGCCACTTCCCGGGCCACCCGGTGCTGCCGGGCGTGGTGCTGCTGTCGCTGCTGCTGCGCGCGGTGCAGGCGCGGCCCGCGCTGGCCGCGCGGCTGGGCGCGACGCCGGTGATCGCGAACGCGAAATTCCTGTCGCCGGTCGGCCCCGGCGACCATGTCGCGGTGCAGCTCACCGAGGCCGGCCGCGGCGCCGACTTCGAGCTGCGCTGCGGCGAGCGCGTCGTCGCGCGCGGCCAGCTGGCGCCGGGGTCATGAGCGCGCCGGGCCGCTCCCAAGCGCTCATCCCGCAGCGCGCAGCGCGGAGGGTGCTCGAGTGAGCACGACCGCGCCGAACGCCGCCGCGCCCGACTGGGCCGCCGCGGGCGAACGCAGCAACCGCGTAGCGCTGCGCTTCATGGCCTGGGTCGCGGTGACCCTGGGCCGCGGCGCGGCGCGCCTGCTGCTGCACCCGATCACGCTGTATTTCCTGTGCTTCGCGCCGGCGGCGCGCCGGCACTCGGCGCGCTACCTGGCGCGAGCGCTCGGCCGCGCGCCGAGCTGGCGCGAGCGCTACCGCCACTTCCACGACTTCGCGGCGGTGACGCTGGACCGCCTGTATTTCGTACGCGGCCAGATGGGCCGCTTCGACCTCACGATCGACGGCAGCGCGCGGGTCGACGAGGCGCTGGCCGAGGGCCGCGGCGCCTTCCTGCTGGGCGCCCACCTGGGCAGCTTCGAGGCGCTGCATGCGGTCGGCGAGTCGCGGCCCAACCTGCGCGTCGCGATGGTCATGTACCCGGACAACGCGCGCATGATCCACGGCGTGCTGCAGGCGGTGGCGCCGGACTTCCAGCTCGGCATCATCGCGGTCGGCCGCAGCGGCTCGACGCTGGAGATCCGCGACTGGCTGGACGGCGGCGGCCTCGCCGGCCTGCTGGGCGACCGCGTGCTGGCCGACAGCCACTCGCGCATCGTCGAGCGGCCCTTCCTGGGCCGGCCGGCGCGCTTCTCCGACGGCCCGCTGCGCCTGGCGATGCTGCTGCGCCGGCGCGTCATCTTCATGGTCGCGCTGTACCGCGGCGGCCGGCGCTACGAGGTGCGCTTCGAGCCGCTGGCCGACTTCCGCGAGCGCATCGCCGAGCCGGCCGCGCGCGAGGCCGCGATCCAGGCCGCGCTGGCCGACTACGTGGCGCGGCTGGAGGCGCTGTGCCGCGAGCTGCCGACCAACTGGTTCAACTTCTACGACTTCTGGCGTGAAGACCCCCAACCCTGACCGGCGGCGGCTACTCGTGCGCACGCTGGCCCTGGCCGCCGCCGGGCCGCTGGCGGCGCGGGCGCAGGCGGCGCGCTTCGACCTCAAGGCGCTGACCGCGCTGCTCGCGCAGCGCCGCGAGGCCGAGGCGCGCTTCTCCGAGGAGCGCCATGTCACCGGCTTCGACAGCCCGCTGCGCGCCAGCGGCACGCTGAGCTTCAGCGCGCCCGACCGCTTCGTGCGCCACGTGCTGGAGCCGCGCCCCGAGTCGATGGCCGTGCAGGGCAACACCATCGTGCTGCGGCGCGGCGGCCGCAGCCGCCAGATGACGCTGGACGCGGTGCCCGAGCTCACGGCGCTGGTGGAGGCCATGCGCGGCACGCTGACCGGCGACGCCGCGCTGCTGCAGCGCCACTTCGAGACCCGCGTCGAGGGCGAGCCCGGCCGCTGGACGCTGACGCTGCTGCCGCGCGACGCGCGCCTGGCGACCCAGGTGCGCGAGATGCAGATCGCCGGCCAGGCCGGCGAGATCCGCAGCGTCGGCCTGTGGCTGACCAACGGCGACCGCTCGCTGATGCTGGTCGACAACCTGCCGCCGGGCACGCTGGCGCGCGAAGCCCGATGACCGACGCGGCGGATGGCACGCCGCCGACGCCGCGCCGGCGCGCGCTGGTGCTGGCGCTGTGGGCCGCGGTCGTGCTGCTGGCGCTGCTGCAGATCCTGCGCACGCCCTTCGTCGCCGACCTCAGCGCCTTCCTGCCGGCGAGCCCCGACGAACGCCAGCAGATCCTGATCGAGCAGGTCGAGAGCGGCGTGCCGGCGCGCACGCTGCTGGTCGGCATCGACGGCGGCGACGCCGCGGCGCGCGCCGCCGCGTCGCGGGCGCTGGCCGCGAAGCTGCGCGCCAGCGGCCTGTTCGAGCAGGTCGGCAACGGCGAGACCGAGGCCTGGTCCGACGTCGGCGCCTGGCTGTTCGAGCACCGCTACCTGCTGAGCCCGGCGGTGACGCCCGAGCGCTTCACGGCGGCCGGCCTGCGCGAGGGCCTGCAGGACACGCTGTCGCTGCTGGGCACGCCGGCCGGCGCGATCGCGCGGCCGCTGTTCGAGCGCGACCCCACCGGCGAGACGCAGCGCATCGCCGAGGGCCTGATCCCCAGCAGCGCACCACGCAGCGAGGAGGGCGTGTGGGTCTCGCGCAGCGCGCCGCGGACCCTGCTGGTGGCGATGGTGCGCGCGCCGGGGGCCGACCTCGATGCGATGGCCGCGGCGATCGCGCGCGTGCACGACGACTTCGCCGCGGTCGCCGCGCCGGGGCTGGTACTGCGCGTGTCCGGCGCGCCGGTCTTCGGCGTCGAGAGCCGTGGCCGCATCGAGGCCGAGATCAAGCGGCTGTCGATCGCCGGCACCGTGCTCGTGGTCGGCCTGCTGACGCTGGCCTTCGGCTCGCTGGCCGCGCTGGCGGTGGCCGCGCTGCCGGTGGCCACCGGCGTGCTGGTCGGCATCGCCGCGGTGGGCGTGGGCTTCGGCCAGGTGCACGGCATGACGCTGGCCTTCGGCGTGACGCTGATCGGCGAGGCGGTCGACTACGGCATCTACTACCTGATCCAGGCGCGCGGCCTGGCCGGGCGCGGCGGCTGGCGCGCCTGGGTGCACGAGGGCTGGCCGACGATCCGGCTCGGGCTGCTGACCAGCGTGTGCGGCTTCGTGGCGCTGGTCTTCTCGGGCTTCCCGGGGCTGGCGCAGCTGGGCGTGTTCTCGGTCAGCGGGCTCGTCGCGGCGGCGCTGTTCACGCGCTTCGTGATGCCGGTGCTGCGCCCGCAGGGGGCCGCCGGCACCCTGCTGCGCACGGCGCTCGGCCGCACCGGCCGCAGCCTGCTGGGCGCGATGCCGCGGCTGCGCTGGCCGCTGGTCGCGCTGGGCGTGGCCGCGGCGGTGCTGCTGGCGCAGCGCAGCGAGCTGTGGCGCGCCGAGCTGGCGTCGCTGAGCCCGATCCCGCAGGAGGTGCTGGCGCTGGACGCCAGCCTGCGCCAGGACCTGTCGGCCGGCGACGCGCGCACGCTGGTCGTCGTGCAGGCCGCGGACCTGCAGGCGGTGCTGGAACTGGCCGAGCAGGCCGGCGCGCGGCTGGAGCCGCTGATCGACGCCGGCACCATCGGCGGGTACGACAGCATCGCACGCTGGCTGCCCAGCCTGCGCATGCAGCAGGCGCGCCTGGCCGCGCTGCCCGCGCCGGACGCGCTGCAGGCGGCGCTGCGCGAGGCGGTGGCCGGGCTGCCGGTGGACACGGCGCGGCTGCAGCCCTTCGTCGCCGAGGTCGCGGCCGCGCGCACGCAGGCGCCGCTCACGCTGCCAGCGCTGCGCTCGGGCGCGGCCGGCGCCAGCCTGGCGCCGCTGGTCGACGCGATGCTGCTGCAGCGCCAGGGCGACGACGGCCCCGCCGGCTGGGTCGCGCTGCTGCCACTGCAGCCGCCGATCGGCGGCGCGCCGGCGCCGGACGGCGCCGAGATCGACGCCGCCGCCGTGCAGCAGGCGCTGGCCGGCCTGGCAGCCGGCGACCCGTCCGCCGTGCAGGTGCTGGAGATCGGCCGCGAGCTGACCGGGCTCTACGAGCGCTATCTCGGCCAGGCACAGCTGCAGGCCCTGCTGGGTGCGCTGGGCGTGGTGGCGCTGATGGCGCTGACGCTGCGCTCGCCGCGCCGGCTGCTCGCCGTCTGCCAGCCGCTGGCGCTGGCGGTGCTGCTGAGCATGGGCGCGCTGGCGCTGGCCGAGGTGCCGCTGGGCATCCTGCACCTGGTCGGGCTGCTGCTGGTGGTGGCGGTCGGCTCCAACTACGCGCTGTTCTTCGACCTGCTGCAGCAGCCCGGCCAGCCGGCGCAGGCCGACGACGACACGCTGGCCTCGCTGCTGCTGGCCAACCTGACCACGGTGGCCACGTTCGCGCTGATCGCGATGTCGGCGATCCCGGCACTGCGTGCGATCGGGCTCGTCGTCGCGCCCGGCGCGCTGCTGGCGCTGCTGCTGGCCGCGGCCTTCGCGCGGCCGCGTCCATGAGCGGCGGTGCGCCGGCGCGGCGGCCGCCCCAGGGACATTCCCGGGGTGCTGACCCCAGGGCGGGCGGCGCGGGCCGCGTGACAGAATCCGCGGCCGTGGTTGCAGCCGTTCCGCCGTCCTCCCCGAGCTCGCCCGTGCCGGCGGCTGCCCGGCGCGCCGCGGCCGCGCGCTGGCCGCTGCCGCCACTGCTCGCCGGCAGCGCCGCGCTGCATGCCGCCGCAGCCGGCACGGCGCTGCTGTCGCCGGCCGCATGGCCCTGGGCGCTGGCGGCGGTGGCGGCCAACCACCTGCTGATCACGGCCGCCGGCCTGACCCCGCGCAGTGCGCTGCTGGGCCCCAACCTGACGCGGCTGCCGGCGGCGAGCGCGGCGCGCGGCGACTTCGCGATCACCATCGACGACGGCCCCGACCGCGAGGTCACGCCGGCGCTGCTGGACCTGCTGGCCGCCGAGGGCGTGCGCGCGACCTTCTTCGTGATCGCCGAACGGGCCGCCGCGCAGCGCGCGCTGCTGCGGCGCATCGTGGCCGCCGGCCACAGCGTGCAGAACCACAGCCTGCACCACCGCCACCATTTCTCGCTGCTCGGCCCGCGCGCGCTGGCGCGCGAGATCGCGGGCGCGCAGGCGCGGCTGGCCGACCTGAGCGGGCAGCGCCCGCACTGCTTCCGCGCCCCGGCCGGGCTGCGCAACCCCTTCCTGGACCCGGTGCTGCACCGCCTGGACCTGCAGCTGGTGAGCTGGACGCGGCGCGGCTTCGACACCCGCGAGGCCGACCCGCAGCGCGTGCTGGCGCGGCTGGCGCGGCAGCCGGCCGGCGGCGACATCCTGCTGCTGCACGACGGCCACGCCCGCCGCTGGCGCGCTACCGCGCCGCCGGGCTGCGGCCGGTGACGCTGGCCGATGCCGTGCCGCGCCGCCATGCGCCGCATTGACGTGAACGGGCACGGCCGATGAAGCGCGACGAACTGCCCGTGGCCGATGCCGCCGGCGCGCCGTCGCCGGACGAGGCCTGGCGCGCGCTGCACGCGGCCGCCAGCGCGCCCTACCGCAGCGCCGGGCGCTTCGCGTGGCACTGGGCGCGCGGCAAGCTCGGGCGCGACCCGGTCTTCCGCGCCCTGCTCGAACGCGGCGACCTGCCGCCGGACGCGCGCGTGGTCGACATCGGCTGCGGCCAGGGCCTGCTCGCGAGCCTGCTCGCCGCCTGCGCCGATGCCGACCGGCGCGGCGCCTGGCCGGCCGCCTGGCCGGCGGCGCCCTCGGCGCGGGAATATGTCGGCATCGAGCTGATGGCCGGGGACGTGATGCGCGGCGACCGCGCGCTGGCCCGGCTGGACCCGCCGCCGCGCTTCGTCTGCCAGGACATGCGCCGCGCCGCGCTGCCGTCCTGCGACGTGGTCGTCATCCTGGACGTGCTGCACTACGTGGACCATGCCGACCAGCAGGCGCTGCTGGAGCGCGTCGTGCAGGCGCTGCGCGCCGGCCGCAGCCTGGGCCCCGGCAGCGGCCGGCTGCTGCTGCGCGTGGGCGACGCGGCGGCGCGTCGCGGCTTCGTGATCAGCCAGTGGGTGGACCGCCTGGTCACGATGGCGCGCGGCCACCGCGTCGCGCCGACCTGGGGCCGCCCGCTCGCGGAGTGGACGGCGCTGCTGCAGCGCCTGGGCTTCGCGCGCGTGGACGCGGTGCCGATGAGCGAGGGCACGCCGTTCGCGAACGTGCTGCTGGTCGCCGAGCTGCCGCGCGCCGAAGGGTGAGGCCGCGATGAGAGGCCCGGGCGCGGTCGCGGTCAGCGACTTCACGCTGGTCAGCGCGCTCGGCCACGGCCGCGCGCCGACGCTGGCCGCGCTGCGCGAAGGGCGCAGCGGGCTCGTGCGGCGCGGCTTCGAGACGGCCCGGCTCGACACCTGGCTGGGCGTCGTCGACGGCGCCGAGGCGGTGCGCTTCCCGGACCCGCTGGCCGGCTTCGACTGCCGCAACAACCAGCTCGCCGAGCTGGGCCTGTGCGCCGACGGCTTCGAGCACAGCGTGCAGCGCGCGGCGCAGCGTTTCGGGGCCGCGCGCGTGGGCGTCTTCCTGGGCACCAGCACCTCGGGCATCCTGGCCACCGAGATCGCCTACCGCCACCGCGACCCGGCCACCGGCGCGCTGCCGGCGAGCCTGGACTATGCGCGCACGCACAACACCTACTCGGTGGCACGCTACGTGCGCGAGCGGCTCGGCCTGCTGGGCCCGGCGCATGTCGTGTCCACCGCCTGCTCGTCCAGCGCCAAGGTCTTCGCGACCGCGGCACGCATGATCGCGGCCGGCCTCGTGGACGCCGCGGTCGTCGGCGGCGTCGACAGCCTGTGCATGACCACGCTATACGGCTTCCGCGCGCTGGAGCTGGTCTCGACCGACATCTGCCGGCCCTGGGACGCCGGACGCGCCGGGCTCTCGCTGGGCGAGGCGGCGGCCTTCGCGCTGCTGGAGCGCGACGCGGCGCGGCCCGCGGCCTGGCTGCTGGGCGCCGGCGAGAGCAGCGACGGCCACCACATGAGCAGCCCGCACCCCGACGGCGCGGGCGCCGCCGACGCGATGCGCGGCGCGCTCGCTGCCGCCGGGCTCGCCCCGGGCGACGTGGACTACCTGAACCTGCACGGCACCGGCACGCCGGGCAACGACGCCGCCGAGGACCGCGCGGTGTGCACGGTCTTCGGCAAGACGCTGGCCTGCAGCAGCACCAAGGGCTTCACCGGCCACACGCTGGGCGCGGCCGGCGGCGTCGAGGCGGCGATCGTGTTGCTGGCGCTGCAGCACGGCTTCGTGCCCGCCAGTCTCAACCTGCGCGATCCCGATCCGGCGCTGCACGCGCACATCGTGCGCGAGACGGCACTGCGGCTGCTGCGGGTGGCGGCCAGCAACTCCTTCGGCTTCGGCGGCAGCAATGCCTGCCTGGTCTTCGGCGCGGCGGACCGCGTGGAGGGCAGGGCATGACGCGCGTCGTCGTCGCCGGCATCGGCCTCGTCGGCCCCGGCCTGGCCGACTGGGCCACCGGCGCTGCACTGCTGCGCGACCCTGGCGGCTGGGTGACCGCCGCCACCGTGGTGCCGGCACCCAACCGCCTGCCGCCGACCGAGCGCCGGCGCGCCGGCACCGTCGTCAAGGCCTCGCTCGTCGCCGCCGACCAGGCGCTGGCGATGGCCGGCGCCGACCCCGCGACGCTGCCGACCGTCTTCACCTCCTCCACCGGCGACCCGCTGAACTGCCACCTGCTGTGCGAGGCGCTGGCCACGCCCGAGCGGCTGGTCTCGCCGACACGCTTCACGAATTCGGTGCACAACGCGCCGGCCGGCTACTGGCATATCGCGACCGCGTCGCGGGCCCCGTCGACCAGCCTCGCCGCCTTCGACGCCAGCTTCGCGGCCGGGCTGCTGGAGGCCGCGGTGCAGGTGCAGGCCAGCGGCGCGCCGGTGCTGCTGGTGGCCTGCGACGTGCCCTACCCCGAGCCGCTGCACGCCAAGCGGCCGGTGGCCGACACCTTCGCGCTGGCGCTGCTGCTGGCGCCGGGCAACCGTGGACGCACGCTGACGCTGCAACTGACCGGCGACGCGACGGCAACGCCCTGCCCGCACGCCGGGCTCGAGGGTGTGCGCCGCACGATCCCGGCCGCGCGCGCGCTGCCGCTGCTGATGGCGCTGGCCGGCAACGCGGCGGCCGATGTCGTGATCGAAGGCGACACCGGCTGGGCCCTGTCGCTGACCGTCGGGGCCAGCACATGAGCAACCCGCAGACGCTGGACCACGCCGGCATCGCGGCGCGCGTGCCACATGCCGGCACGATGTGCCTGCTCGACCGCCTGCTGGCCTGGGACGCGACGCGCATCGAATGCCGCGCCAGCGGCCACCGCGATGCCGGCCACCCGCTGCGCGACGCGGGCCTGCTGCCGGCACCGGTGGCGATCGAATATGCGTCGCAGGCGATGGCGCTGCACGGCACGCTGTCGGCGCCCGCGGGCAGCACGCCGCGCCCCGGCATGCTGGCCAGCGTGCGCGGCGTGCGCCTGCACGTGGCGCGGCTGGACGACGTGGCCGGCGAACTGAACGTGCGCTGCGAACGCCTGGCCGGCGACGAGCGCCAGGCGATGTATGCCTTCGCGGTCAGTGCGGCCGCCGACGGCCGCGTGCTGGTCGACGGCCGCGCCACCGTCGTGCTCGACGCGGTGCCGGCGCGATGACGGCGACGCCGGCATCCCTGCAAGGCAAGCGCGCGCTGGTCACCGGCGCCAGCGGTGAGCTCGGCAGCGCGATCGCCCGGCGGCTGGCGCGCGACGGCGCGACCGTGCTGCTGCACGGCAATTCGCGGCCCGACGCGCTGCAGTCGCTGGCCGGCGAGATCGCCGCTGCCGGCGGCGCGGCCGAGCCCTGGGTCTTCGACATCACCGACGACGCGGCCTGCGCCGACGCCACTGCGCGCATGCTGCAGGCGGGCGCGGTGCAGGTCGTCGTGAACAACGCCGGCATCCACGACGACGCCGTCTTCCCGGGCATGCGGCCCGCGCAGTGGTACGGCGTCATCGACGTCTCGCTGCACGGCTTCTTCCGCGTCACGCAGCCGCTGGTGCTGCCGATGCTGCGCACGCGCTGGGGCCGCATCGTCAATGTCTCGTCGGTGGCCGCGCTGGCCGGCAACCGCGGCCAGGTCAACTATGCGGCGGCCAAGGGCGCGCTGAACAGCGCGACCAAGGCGCTGGCGCTGGAACTGGCCAGCCGCGGCGTCACGGTCAATGCCGTCGCGCCCGGCATCATCGAGTCGCCGATGGCGGCGGGCGCCTTCGACGCCGACGCCGTGAAGCGCCTGGTGCCCGTGCAGCGGGCGGGCACGCCCGACGAGGTGGCGGCGCTCGTCGGCTTCCTGTGCGGGCCCGAGGCGGGCTACATCACCGGCCAGGTGATCTCGGTCAACGGCGGCCTGTACTAGGCGCCCCGCTGGCGCTTGCTGTTGCCCTGCGGGCGGCTGAGTTGCTGCCTGCCTTCGGTGTTGCCCTGCGGGCGGCTGAGTTGCCAGCCTGCAGGTTTCACCCTTCGGGCAACGGCATTGCCTGCCGGCAGGTTCCGCCCTTCGGGCAACGGCTTGGCCTGCCGGCAGGTTCCGCCCTCCGGGCGGGTAACTTTCTTCTGCTGGCCCAGA
>ERZ761607.2600-NODE-2600-length-19158-cov-12.614930_pt1 | contig 19158 bp, 10 predicted proteins | sample MGYA00511164_ERZ761607 | MGnify/ENA primary metagenome ERZ761607 (study PRJEB28899, sample SAMN02445080) | bioreactor sludge metagenome | biome: EBPR sludge | place: Australia: Brisbane, Thorneside Wastewater Treatment Plant | collected 2011-06-22 ...
GTTTGGGGTGGAGAGTCTGACGACGAGATTGCCCGGCTCGCGGGCGATGACGCGCACGGGCGAGCCTGCGGGGGCAAAGCCGTCCTGGCAGCGGACTTCGCGCCTTTTGCCGCCGAAGTCGGCGCGGCCAAGCGGGCGGAGGTCGGTGAGGGCGGTGCCCTCGGCTCCGGGCGCGGGATCATCCGGCGCGGGCGGCGCGGGCACCTCGGCGGTGAGGGTGAAGGAGCGCCGCCAGAGCTTGATGGCGAAAAAGCGCAGCCACACCAGGACGACGGTGACGGAGAGGACGAGGATGCCGGCGGCGGCGGCGGCGCGCAGCCAGCCGGGCCAGTGGGCGAAGTCCTCGGCGACGAGGACGAGGATCATGGCGGCGAGCACGCACAAGGCCCCGGCGATGCCGGTGACCATGCCGGGCACAAAGGTCTCCAAAATCATGAGGAGAATCCCGAAAATCACGATGATGGCGATGGTGGTGACCATGTCTGAGCTGACGATGGCGCGCATTGCCGGTGCGTCAACGCGGTAGATGCCGACCGAGTCCGCGACACCGCGTCCGTGCCTCAAGGCGGCAGGGTCTGGAATGAGCGGACGCCGAAGGCGGGGAAGCGCCATGGCTTGCCGGGCGCGGCTGCGGGGCTTTGACAGGGGCGGGCGGTGTGGGAAGATGGGCTTCTCCCGATCATGCCCGCCGCCAGCGACCGCCCTTTCCGCCTGCTCTTTGTCTGCATGGGAAACATCTGCCGCTCGCCGGCGGCGGAGGGTGTGATGCGCAGGCTGGCGTGCGAGGCGGGCCTGGCGGAGCAGGTGGAGATAGACTCGGCGGGCACCGGCGGCTGGCATGAGGGCAGCCCGCCGGATGACAGGATGACTGCGGCGGCCCGCCGCCGCGGCTATGAGCTGACGGGACGGGCGCGGCAGATCACGGCGGGGGACATCCGCAGGTTTGATCTTGTGCTGATCATGGACGAGCAGAACCGGCGGGACATCCGGCCCTGGCTGCCGGACGGGCCGGAGCGGGAAAAGGTGCGCATGTTCTGCGAGTTCTGCGCGCGTTTCGAGAATGACGAGGTGCCGGACCCATATTATGGCGGCAGGGAGGGCTTTGACCGCGTGCTGGACCTGCTGGAGGACGGCTGCGCGGGCGTGCTGGAGCACATCCGGCAGTGGCGCGCGGGCGCGGCTGAAAAGCCGTGAGCAAAGCGCGCGGATTTGGGATTGCATAAAGCGCCAGCCTGCCTCTAAACGTGGCGCATGACTTTATTGCTCGCCGAGGTGGAGACCGCGCAAATGACCGGCCAATGGATCGGCTCCGTGCTTGGCATTTTGCTGCTTTCGGCTGGTTTGATCAAATGCCTGACTTTGCTGCGCCGTCCGGCGACGAGCAAGACATGCGTGTCGGCGCTGGCGCTGGCTTTGGCCGGCTGGCTGGGCGCCCTGTTGTTCCAATCCATCGCGTTCCTAGTGCCGGAGGCGCTGGCGGTGGTTTATGTGATCGGCGGGCTGGGCATGGCCGGCCTGATGCTGGCGGCCATCGTCACAGGCATCACGGGTCTGGCGCTCTATGACTCGAAGGTTCACACGCAGGGCCGCGCGCAGGCGGTGTGGAGCCTGGTGATCGCCGTGTTGATGCTGACGGTGGCTGTCACGGGCCTTGTTTTGCAAATGCGGCTCGAAAGCGCGGCAAACAAGCTGGCTTCGCTCTCAGGCAAGGGCGCCGAGATCAGGAGCGCGGAGTTCAACTGCTCCCTGGAAATCCCGCCGCGCTGGCTGGAGACGAAGCCGGCGCTGATCAACAAGCTGGCCTGCATCGCGGCGCGGCGCGCGGCGCCGGAGGCTTATGTGATGGTGCTGGGGGAGCATATTGACGGCGAGATGGATCTGGAGGCGCTGCTCGACGCGGTGAAGGCGAACATGGCCGCCACCTCGAAAAGCGTGACCGGTGAAACGGAGGAGTCTCTCACCGTGGATGGCGTGCCTTTCATGCGCCGCGCCTGCCTGGTGGAGAATGACGCGGCCAAAGGCATCAAGCTCTACTTCGAGCAGTGGGTGTCCACACTGCCCGGCTACGCCTGGCAGTTGCACATGTGGGGGCCGGTGGCGGGCAGGGCGGATCTGGAGCCTCAGTTCAAGCGCATCGGCGAAAGCTTCCGCGTGCTGGACAAGCAGCGCGTGGTGCCGGCCAGCGCGGCCCTCGACAATGTCAGCCGCCCGCAGTGGGGCTACCGCACCGAGTTCAACGCGGGCGACTGGAAGAAGTGGGGCGTCGAGGGCCACGAGCAGACTCTGGCCGACTTCGCAGCGCTGCGCCCGCTGGAGGCGTTCATCGTGCTGCCGGTGAACCTGGGGCCGGAGCCTCCGCCGCTGGAGGCCGCCGCCTCCGGCCTGCTGGACCGGTTCGGCATTCCCTTTCCCTCCGATGACTGGCCGGCGCGAAAATGGCCGAACGCCTGGGGCGAGGGCATCGAGATCACCGGCGTGCGCTCGCTGGAGGACGGGGACTACAGTTACAGAATGCGAGTGGCGGCGCGCGGGCCGGTGGCCTTGCTCATCGCGGGCTGGCACGCGGTGAAGAACGGCGATCCCGAAATGGTGCGCAAAGCGGTGGATGGCGTGGTGCTGCTGCCCGGAGAGCCGGGGGAGATTCCCGGCCTGGAGGAAAGCCAGCGCAGTCAATACGGACTCGTGTGCAACGACATCGGCATCTGGCATCACCAGCGCCAGCAGACCGGCAAGGCGGCGGAGTGGTTTTGGCGCGGCTTTCAACAGACTCAAAAAGACCCGACCATCCTGGGCAACGCGCTGGATGCCTGGCAGCAGACGGGCCGGGCCGCCGAGGCGCTGGAGAAGGCTGGGGAGCACATCAAGAAATTCCCCGCGCATGTGAACACACAGCTCAGCCATGCCCGCCTGCTCTGCGATCTTGGCCACGATGACGAGGCGGCAGATGCTTTCGCCGCCGCCCTCAAGGCCGGTGTCAAAGATCCCGACGCCGTTTTGCGCTGGCTGCAATACCTCAACGGCGCGGAAAAATACGCCCTGGCCGAAAAGACCGCCGCCGCCTGGATGGAGCAAAGCGGCAACCTCGACTCCCGGCGCTGGCACGCCCAGACCGTCGCCAGCAACGGCGGCAAGGCGCGCGCGATCCAGTTGTTCGAAAAAATGGTGGAGGAGCATCCCGAGGACCGGCGTCTGCTTTACGAACTGGCGGAGACGCGCAATGACGCGGCGGAATACCTCCAGGCCGCCGAACTGGCGCAGGGCATCCTCAAAGACACGCCGGACAGCGCGCGCGCCTGGATGATCCTGGGCTGGAGCCAGATGGGGAGGAAGTGGTACCGCGAGGCCAAGGAATCCTTCGAGAAAGCCCTGGAGAAGCAGCCCGACAGCGAGGACATCCAGCAGGCGCTGCGCCGCGCCTCGGCCATGCTCGGCCAGGGCAGCAACTCCGACATCAAGACCCCCATCGAGCCGGTGGCGCTGCCGGAGGAATTGCGTGAGATGCTGGAGAAAAATCCGCCCGCCGCCGGTCATGCCGCCGGACAGCCGGTGGCATGGCTGCTTTCGGCCACAGGCTACCATTTTGAAAAGGACAAACCGCTGCGCACCACATGGCATGTGCGCGTGAAGCTGCGCGACAGCGAGGGCGTGTCCCGCTTCAGCAGCGTCGAGCACAACTTTGACCCGCTGGGCAGCCGCGTTTTCATCAACAGCGTCGAAGTGCGCGACGAGGAGGGCAGGGTCATCGCCAGCGCCGCCGGAGACGCCTATGTGATGGATGTGGACAACGGCATGGGCACCCATGACAAAAAGCTGCACTTTCAAATCCCCGGCCTGCGCCCGGGCTGCGTGGTCGAGTATGTGATCAGCCAGGAAAGCCGCTACAAGGCGGAGACCTTCGAGTTCAACCGGCACCTGTTCAGCGACTCCGCCGCCGACATCGTGTTTGTCACCGGTGACGTGGACGGCGTCGCCTTCGCGGGCAATGCCTCGCTGGCGGATCTCAAGCATCTGCGCCAGGACCGGCTGCTGGCATGGACCGGCCTGCACCTGCCGCAGAGCACGCGCGAGCCTTTCCCCGTCCTCATGGAGGAGCGGGTGCCCTGCCTGGCGCTCGGAGGTCATGAGGGAAGCTGGGCGGAGGTCGGCGACAAACTGCTCGACAAGGAACTCGCCGGGCGGCTCGAACCGGAGGCTGAAGTCACAGCACTCGCACAAAGGCTCATTCAGGGTGTGGGAAGCGAAGGCGAAAAAATCGCCGCGCTCGCCAGGCATGTGCAGCAGGCCATCAGCTACACCGCCATCGAGTTCGGCACGCGCGCGCGCCGCCCGAATCCCGCCGCGCAGACGCTCGGGCAGAAGTATGGCGACTGCAAAGACCAGGCGCTGCTGCTGCACCAGCTCCTCACCGCCGCCGGCATCGGCAGCCACCTCGCGCTGGTGAGCAACAACTGGCGCACGCGGGTCGAACTTCCCTCTGTGGATCAGTTCAACCACATGGTTGTGCATGTGCCCGCGCTCGGCCCCGGCTTCCTCATTGACACCACGAACAAAAATCTCGCCCTCGCGAGCCTGCACGCGGACAATCTCTGGCACAGCCACGCGCTGGTGCTTGAGCGGGGCAAAAGCCGCCTCATCGAGCCGGCGCAGCCCGCCCCCGGCAGCGCGCGCATCCTCAGCGAGCGCAAGGTGCGCCCCTCCGGAGACGGCTGGGAGGTCAATGAAAGCCTCGTCATTCACGGCTACTACGCGGCATGGATGCGCGGCGCCTTCACCGGCAAGGACGCCCAAAGGCAGTTGCAGAACGTGCAGAACATCCTCGCCGCCCACGCGCCGGCCCTGCGCGTGCATGAGTTCTCCTTTCATCATCTCGAAGACACCGGCCTGCCCGCCCGGCTGGAGATCGCCTACGAAGTGCCCGGCCGCCTCCAGGATGAGGGGGCGCTGCGGCGCGGCGCGCTGCCCGCGTTGTGGGAGCAGGAGTACCTGGGCACCACTTTTGTGAAGAACCGCGCCAGCGCGTTCCGCTTCATCTATCCGCTCCAGTTCGAGTCCGATCTGCGGGTCGAAGGCGCGGACGGCATTCCAGAGGACACGCTCAAGACGCTGAACGTCTCGCGCGAAGGCCGCTTCGCCTCCTGGAAAATGGAGGCTGCCGCGCAGGGCGGGGGACTCCTCAAACTGCGCTTCCGCTTCTCCACCCAGCCCGGCACCTATGACGCCGCCGACTACCCGGACTGGCACGAGCAGTGGAACAGCGCCGTGCGTCAGTGGCAGCGCCCCTTTTCCTGGAAACCCTGACGCGCCGCCTCCGCACTGCAATGATGCCGCCCGCGCGCGCGTTTGGCCTGGATGCAATGCGACGGCGTCATTCTCGGATCAGGGCACAACGCGCTCGTGCTCGCCTGCTACGCGGCGCGCGCCGGCATGAGCATCGTCGTGGTCGAGAAAAATGACGAGGCCGGCGGCGGTCTCGCCACCGTGGAGCATCCGGCGGGGTCCGGCTTCATGCACAACACCCACTCCTTCTTCCACCGCGCCATCACCACCATGCCGTGGTATCAGGACCTCGGACTTGAACGGCACGGCGCGCGCTACATCGAGCCGGACCTCAATGTGGCGATGATCCTGCCGGACGAGCGCGTGCTGGAGTGGTGGACGGACTTTGAAAAGACTTTCGCCTCCTTCGCTGCCATCTCCCCGCGCGATGCCGCCCGCCTGCGCGAGTGGACGGAACGCTTCCGCCCCATCGTCACAGACATCCTCATCCCGGAGGCGCAAAACCCGCCGCTGCCTATGGAGGAGCGCCTGTCAAAGCTGAGTCAAAGCCAGGCCGGGCGCCTGCTGCTGGAGACGCAGGCCCTGTCGCCGATTGAGTTCGTCATGCGCGAGTTCGAGCATCCCGCCGTGCGCGCGGGACTGCTTTTTTTCAACGGCCTGCGGGAGGTGGACCTGCGCCAGAAAGGCTTCGGACACTCCATCCCCGCGCTGCTCGCCAGCCCGCGCAAGGCGCAGATGTGCGCCGGCGGCTCGCGCAGACTTGCGGAGGCGCTGTGCGCGGAACTTCGCGGGCATGGCGGACGGATTCTGACCGGCTGGCAGCCGCGTTCCATCCTGATGCGAGGAGGACGCGCCTGCGGTGTCGAGTCCTTGACCGGCGAGCGCGTCGAAGCGGCGCGATTTGTGGCCAGCGGACTGAACCCGCAGCAGACCTTCATTGATCTCATCCCCGCCGACGCCGCTCCTTCGAGCCTGCGCGAGCGCGCCGCCGGCTTCGAGTACAACCTGCTGGCGCCGCTCTTCGCCCTGAACCTCAACCTGCGCGAGCCGCCCGCCTACACAGCGGCGGAGCGGCATCCCGAGTTGAGCCGCGCATTCATGGTCATCCTTGGCCTGGGTGATGTGACGCAGTTCCAGGAAATCGTCTCCGCCCACGAGCGCGGCGAAATCCCGCGCACCGTCATGTGGGGTGCGTGCCCGACTTTGTTCGACCCCTCGCAGGCCCCGCCCGGCAGGCACACCGCCTTCATGTGGGAAAAGCTGCCCTATGCCCTGCGCGGTGACGCGCGAAATTGGGACGCCTGCAAGGAAGCGCATGGCCGCGTGATGCTCGACCTGTGGGCGAAACACGCGCCCAATCTTCATGACGCCGTCCTCGGCAGCTTCACCCGCAGCGCGCTCGACACCGAGCGGCTGCTGCCAAACATGATGCGCGGCGATCTGCTCGTGGGCTCCTTTGCCAACGGCCAGACGGGTTTTCACCGCCCCTTCAAAGGCGCGGGCAGCTACCGCACCGAAATCCCCGGCCTCTATCTCTGCGGCGGCTCCACGCATCCCGGTGGCAATGTCACCGGCCTCTGCGGCTTCAATGCCGCCAGAGTCCTGCTAGCCGACCTTGGGGTCGAGCGAGGCACGCTTTCTGTGGTCCCGCCGTGATGCCTTCCGGCATGTCCGGCTAGGGCGTCCCGCTGCCGGCAAGACTGACAAGCATCACCGCATGCTGCTCATACACCGCGCGGGCGCCGGCGACGCGGGCGATGTATTCGATGGCCTCGGTGAGCGGGATGTTGTTGAGTTGCAGGCTCAGTGTCTTCGCCTTCAACTCGGCATCCTTGATGATGATGTTTGGCATCACTTTGCCTTCGGTGGAGGTTTTGCACAGGCCGCGCAGGCCTTCCACCGCTTCTTCCAGGCTGACATCCACAAACTCGATCTTCGCCAGCGTCACGCCCGAGTAAGTTTTCTTCAACGAACCGGTGCCGGTCTTCATGTGAGTGCGGATTTGGGCCAGCAAAACCTTGGTTTCATAGTGGTTCGGCTGCTTCGCCTCCACCTGCTTGAGGAGCTGGTAGGCCATCTCCATGTCGCCTTTGTAGTAGGCCGCGCGTCCCATTTGAAACAAGGCTTGCAGGTCGTCATTCGCTCCGGCTTCCGGCATTCCTACGGTCATCAAGACAACCGCCGCACTGATCACCCATCCCTTGAATCGTGTTTTCATGATTTTGTGAGTTTGGTTTTCGGGAGCATTTCATCAAAAATCCGCCGGAAGCGCAAGATTTGTTTTCACGGAAATAATCATCGCGGCTTTGCGGCGGCTGGGCACGTTCTTACCACCGCCCTTTGGACACGGTTTCGAACAAGGCCAAACGCCCCCGCAAGACCACCCGCCCGCACATTCCCGGCCCCGCCCGCGAACGTGGGGAATTGCACGCCCTCGTCACAGCCGCGGCGGATGCTTTCACCGCCACGGCGAAGGGCGCGCCCTTGCTGGAGCATGTGACGCCGGAGGCGTTTCCCTTTGCCGTGGCCGTGGCTTTGGAAATGCTCTGGCGCAAGTTTCCCGGCAGGCGCGTCTGGGTCTTCTGCACCAATGCCCGCACGCAGGATGCCATCCACGCGGGACTCACCATCTGGCAGACGCCCGCGCTGTATTACCCGCGTCTCGGGCAAAGCGTGGCCGATGCGCTGCCGGACCCCGATCTCGTGGCCGAGCGCGTGGCCGTGCTTTCGCGCTGGCATGAGCAGGCTGATGACACACCGCGCGCGCTGGTGCTTTGCGCCGACAGTCTGGATGAGGACGCGCCGGACGCGCGCCGCCTCGCTTCGCAGCGCAGGCCGTTGGAGGTCGGCGCCACGCTCGACATGGAGCACTTCCTCACCGACCTCGACAAGGCCGGCTACGAGCGCGTGCCCGTTGTCACCGAGCGCGGCCAGTTCGCGCGCCGGGGCGGCATTGTGGACTTCTTTTCCTGGCAGGCCGAGGAACCGCTGCGTGTCGAGTGGTTCGACGACCGGATCGAGTCCATTCGCGCCTTTGACCTGCACAATCAGGCCTCCATCCGCCGCCTGGAGCGCGCCAGCGTCGTGCTCCAGCTCGATGATGAAGCCGCCACCGGCAAAGTGCGCGACTACCTCGGCAAGGATGACATCATCCTCGCCGTCGAATGCGTGCTCGACATGCCGCACCACGCCCGTGTCGCCAGTCACCCGGAAACGGTGGACGCGCCCGAGGACTTCAGCACCGCCATTCATGAAAATCCCCTCGGCGTCTTCGACGCGTCCGACTTCGTCCTGCACGAGGCGCGGCGCAAGCAGCTCGCCCTCCAGGTGCGCGAGTGGCAGGGGCTGGGCTGGCACGTCGTCATTGTCTTTCACAATGACGCCGAGCGCGAGCGGTACGCGGAGCTGGTGGGTAGGACAGGCATTTCGCCTGTCTCAGGTGAAACGGGCATTCTGCCCGCCTCTGAAAAAACCGGGCAGAATGCCCGGTCCACCCGCGACGGGCTGGAAGCCCATCCCACTCTCCTGCTCGGCCTGCTCTACCGCGGCTTCACCGTGCCGGGGGCAAAGCTCGCCGTGCTCAGCGGCGCGGAGATCTTCGGCAGGCACCAGCAGGTGCGCCGCGTGCGCGGATCGAAGCTCGACGATCCCGAACTGCTCCGCAAAGCGCGCGACATCATGCGCGAGCTGCGCGCGGGCGACATCGTCGTGCATAGCGAGCACGGCATCGCCCGCTACGGCGGCCTGGAGGAGCGCACCGCTGGCGGACGCACCGAGGAGGTGCTCGCGCTGCATTATGCCGAGGGGGCCAAGCTCTTCGTGCCCGTGGCCCAGGCGCACCTTGTCAGCCGTTACGTCGGCATCGGCGGCAAGACGCCCGCGCTCAGCAAGCTCGGCGGCGCCTCGTGGCAGAAGACGCGCAAGACCGCCGAGAAAAGCGTCGAGGAATTCGCCGCGCGCATGCTCACCATCAGCGCCGAGCGCCAGAGCATCCAGGGTTATGCCCATCCTCCCGACACCAAATGGCAGATCGAGTTCGAGGACTCCTTCCTCTACCACGAGACGCCCGACCAGCTCCGCTGCGTGGAGGAGATCAAGCGCGACATGGAGTCCCAAAAACCCATGGACCGCCTGCTCTGCGCCGATGTCGGCTTCGGCAAGACCGAGGTGGCCATCCGCGCCGCCTTCAAAGCCGTCATGGGCGGCAAGCAGGCCGCCATTCTCGTGCCCACCACGGTGCTCGCCCGCCAGCATTGGGAGACCTTCCGCCAGCGCATGAGCGAGTTTCCCGTCACCGTCGAAATGCTCTGCCGCCTCACCCCGAAGAAGCGGGAAAAGGACATCCTGCGCGGTGTGCGGGATGGCACCGTGGACATCGTCGTCGGCACCCACCGCGTCATTTCCAAAGACGTTCGCTTTAAGGACCTCGGCCTCGTCGTCATAGACGAGGAGCAGCGCTTCGGCGTCCGGCACAAGGAGCGCTTCAAGGAGCTCTTCCGCCTCGTGGACGTGCTCACCCTCAGCGCCACGCCCATCCCGCGCACCCTCTACCTCGGCCTCATGGGCATGAGGGACATGAGCACCATCGAGACTCCACCGCCCAGCAAGCAGGCCGTGCAGACCCTCATCTGCCCCTACGACGAGCGCGTCATCCGCCAGGCCGTTGACGCCGAGATCGAGCGCGGCGGCCAGGTCTTCTTCCTCCACAACCGCGTCATGACCATCGAAAAGACCGCGCAGCGCATCCGCGAACTCTGCCCGCGCGCCCGGGTCATCGTGGGCCACGGGCAGATGGATGAGGAACTGCTGGAGGACGTCATGCACACCTTCGTGGACGGCAAAGCCGACGTCCTCGTCTGCACCACCATCATCGAAAGCGGCGTGGACATCCCCAATGCCAACACCATCCTCATTGACCGCGCCGACCGCTTCGGCCTGGCCGATCTCTACCAGCTCCGCGGCCGAGTCGGTCGCGGCGGCACCCAGGCCCACGCTTACCTCATGCTCCCGCGCGAGTCCGTCACCACCGGCGACGCGCGCAAGCGCGTCAATGCCATCAAGCAATACACCGGCCTCGGCAGTGGCTTCAAGATCGCCCTGCGCGACCTGGAGATCCGCGGCGCGGGCAACCTCCTCGGCACCGAGCAGAGCGGCCACATCGCCGCCGTCGGCTTCGACATGTACTGCCAGATGCTGAAGCAAAGTGTCGCCAGAATGCAGGGCCGCCGCGTCCCGCGCCCTGTCGAGGTGGCCCTGCGCGCCGATTTCCTCATCCAGAGTGAGGCGCACATGTCCGGCGCCCTGCCCGACCACGCCACCCCCGCCTTCCTCCCCGCCGCCTTCATCGAGGACACCCATCTGCGCATCACCGCCTATCGCCAGCTCGGCGAAGTCATGACCCGCCGCGAGCTTGACGATCTTGAAGCCCAGTGGCGGGACCAATTTGGCCAGCAGCTCCCTCATGCGGTGCAAAACCTGCTCACCTGCGCCGCCCTCCGTCTCGCCGCCGCGCACGCCGGCATCAGCACCATCGAGATCAAAGAGCGCAAGCTTATGCTCACCCGTCACGGCCAGCTCATCATGCCCGGCGGCAAATTTCCCCGCCTCACTGAACGCCAGGGCCACAAACAGCTCGCCGAAGCCCTGAACATGCTGCGCAGCTTGTGAGGGATGGCTTTGAATCGGCCTGTGCCGCTCAACACGCCCGGCACCCAGCCGGTTTGAAGCCGCCATCCTGCCAAGCGCGCCTTGACCCCGCGAGGCACGCGATGCACTATGGCAGGCCGTGACTGACGCGGCATCCCCCTCCCCCAACCCGATGACAAAACCCGCGCGCAAAGCATGAGTCTGCCGGAGATCGCAGGACACGAATTGCAGGACCTGATCGGGAGCGGCAGGTGCGGGGCCGTCTATCGCGCCAGCGCGGGTGGCAAGGCCTGCGCCGTGAAGGTCTTTTCCTCCATGGCCATCAACCGCAAGGCGCTGGGCGCGGCCTTGCAGGCTCTCAAGCAATTGCCCCACCACGGCGGCGTGCTGCCTGTGGAGCATTTCAACTTTGACCGCAGCCCCTATTACGCCGCCATGCCGCTCGTCGGCTCCATGAGCAGGGACGCGCAGGGCCGCCGCCAATGGCGGACACGCACGCTGGAGGACCTGTCTGGCGGTTGCGATCCTGACCGCGCCTGGAACGTCATCTACCAGATCGCCGACGCGCTCTCCTGGCTGCACAAGCACGGCATCCCGCACGGCAATCTCCGCCCCTGCAACATCCTCCTCGAAGATGACGCCGAGACGAGCATCCGCCTCACCGACATCGCGCAGGGCTGGGTCGGCGGCATTCATCACCTGGAGCTGACCGACCACTTCGTCCACCTCTGCCCGGAGCAGGCGGAAAATCCCGACGGCGTTTTCGCCGGCTACGGACCCGGGTGGGATGTCTATGCCTTCGGCGTCATCGCCTGGCGTCTGCTCACTGGCAGCCTGCCGCGCGGCGGCAAGGCCTGGGCCGCCCAGGTGGAGACTGTGAATCAAAAGGCCGCCGCCGGGCTTGCCTGCGGCATAGACAGCGCCGCGCTGCTGGCCGCCGTCCGCGCCCAGCCCAGGGTCGTTTGGCCGGACGCGCCCTCGTCCAAATGGGACGAGCGCCGCCGCCACATCATTGAGCGCTGCCTCGATCTGAACTCCTCCGCGCGCTGGTCCGACATGCGCGAGGTGGTGCGGGAATTCGAAGTGCTCGAGTCGGATTTCCTGCTGGAAGAATCGCGCGAGCAGACCGTGCAGGAGCGCAAAAAACAGGCGAGCAAGGTGCTCGTCCTGCAGACCACGGTGCTGGGCCTGTTCACCGCCTTCGTGCTCAGCACGGCTTACGCTTTCCTCACGCTGCGCCGGGCGCGGGACGCGGAGACGGTCATCAGCCAGAAAGACGCCATCCTGGAGCGGGAGACAGGGGCGCGGGACGCGCGCATCGTGGAGCTGACAGGGGAGAGGGATGCGGCGCTGAAGGCCAAGGCCACCGCCGACGCCAACCTCCGCCATGCCCAGGGCGGCGTGGACAAGTTCCTCACCCAGCTTCTGCAAACTCCCACCGGCAACGAACTCGAGGTCGAATTCAGCAAGACCCAGCTCAACGAAGCCCTCGATTTCTGCAACGCCTCGCTTCCGGCTTTGGAGGCCGATCCCGCCCTCGGCGTCGAGCGCCTGCGCGCCTATGGAAACATCGGGCGCATCCATCTCCAGCTCCGCCAGCACACCCAGGCCCTCGCCTTCCTCCAGAAAGCCCGCGAGCAAAGCGCCGCCCTGCTCAAGGAGCAACCCTCGTCCCCGCAGGCCGCGCTGCATCATCAATGGTTCGGCCGCTACAGCCTGCTGCTCTCGGACCTTCAGCAGCGCAGGGGCGACCGCGCCCTCTCCCTCAGCCTTCTCCAGGATGCCACACGCCATCTCACCGAAGGCCTCGCCGCCGATCCCAAAAACCGCCTCGCGCTCAATGAGTGCGCCCGCGCCTGGATGGAATACGGCCTGCGCAACATGCAAAACGGCGACCTCGCCGAAGCCGGCAAAGCCCTCTCCCGGGTCGGCGATGTGCTCGACCCCAAAGTGCTCGGCGACAAGCCTCTGCCCGACGAGAGCTTCCTGCTCGCCCGCGCCAAGTTTGCCAAGGGACTCGTTCAGCGCGACTCCGGCCACACCCAGGACGCGCTCGACACCCTCATCGAAGCCGTCACGGAAATGGGCCGGCTGGTCATGGGAAGCTCTCCGCGCAACCAGGAGCAGGCCCTGCTTCTCTCCGAGGCCTACACCGAGCTCTCCGAACTCATCGGCAAAACCATCGGCAGCAAGGAAGCCCGCGAGGCGCATGACCAGGCCGTGCCCATCCTGCTCGAACTCAACCGCCTGCATCCCGCCTGGGGGGATGTGAAATACCTCCTGGCCCGCAACTACGGCGCCATCTCCCTGCTTGAGCGCGACCTCGGCAACAACAATGACGCGCTCAAGAAAAAGCAGGACGCCATCGAACTCATCAATGAAGTCCTGGCTGACGAGCCGGACAATCTCCGCTACGCGGCTCTTCAGGCGCGCCTGCGCGGAGAATACGCCGAACTCATGTCCGACCTCGGCAAGCCCACCGCCGCCCTGCCCATCCTCACCCAGGCTGTGGAGTCGCTGGAGGGTCTGCTTGGCCAGGACCCTGGCGCGCGCCTCACCCCGGAGCGCAAGGAGCAGGAAATCCAGCTCGCCCAGATGCACGGCGTGCTTGGTCACACCCTGCAAACCCTGAAAAAAACCTCCGAGGCCAAAACCGCCTTCACCAGCGCCGTCCAGCGCTGGGAAAAACTCTCCGCCCTCATCCCCGGAGACGACATCATCCAGCAGGGCCTGACGTGGTCCAAGGAGCGACTTGGAAAGCTGAAGTGACCCCCGCCACGAGAATGCCAGCCAGAACGGCGCGTGGCTTGGTCAGGTTGTCCTGGCAACGTGGGAATGTCCATTCCATACTCGCGCCATGCCCTACCTTCTGGACGCCCTCGTCATTCTTGGCTACTTCGCGCTGATCATCGGCATCGGCTTGTCCCAACGCAGCAAAAGCGGAAGCGTGGAGGGTTTCACGCTGGGTGACCGCCAGATCGCCTGGTGGGCCGTGCTGGCATCCATTCTGGCGGCGGAAATCAGTGCGGCGACATTTCTTGGCGCGCCGGAGTCCGGCTACAGCAGGCAAAACTGGAGCTACGCGCAGTTTGCCATCGGCACCGTGCTGGCGCGGATCATTGTGAGCTTTCTGTTCATCCCCGTGTTTTACCGTCATGGAGTCATCTCGCTTTACGAGTATCTGGAGACCCGGTTCGGGCCGGCGACGCGGAAGTTTGCCTCGATCACGTTCATGTTCACCCGCGTTCTGGCGATGGGCACGCGTCTCTATGTCTCCGCCATCATCCTCGTGCTTGCGGTGGCCATGTGGCAGGGCGGCGCGGTGGATGCGGACACGAAATTCTGGCTCTATGCGGGGGCAGTGGTGGTGGTGACATTGTTGACCGCGCTCTACACCTCCGTCGGCGGCATCCGCGCGGTGATATGGACGGATTTCATTCAGGTCGGTGTGCTGGTCGCTTCTCTTGGATTCACCATCCCGTATCTTCTGATGAAGATTCCCGGCGGCTGGGGCGCAGTGGCGGAGGTGGTCAAATCACCCGTGTTCTTCGACTTCGCGAAACCTGCGGGAGCGGGTGCCTGGGAGTGGGTCAAAAATGTGTTCACCAGCGAATACACGATCTGGGCCGCAGTCATCGGCAGCACGTTTGTGACCATGAGCACGCATGGGATAGACCAGGACACCGTGCAGCGCATGCTCACGGCAAAAAACCGCCGCCAGAGCGCCCTTGCCACCATTCTCTCCGGCATAGTGGACCTGCCCATCGTCTCCGCTTTCATCCTCATCGGCGTCCTGCTGAAAGCCTATTACGCGGCGCATCCAGCCGTGAACCTCCCCGCCGAGAGCCGCGAGGTTTTCCCCTTCTTCATCATGAACGAGATGCCCGCCGGCATGCGCGGTCTTGTCACGGCCGGCATCCTCGCCACAGCGATGGGTTCCCTCAGCACCGCGCTCAATGCCCTCGCCACAAGCCTCTCGCGCGACTTTATCCTGCCGCGCCTTCCCGCTGACGCGCCCGAGTCAAAGCGCATCGCCGTGCTGCGCTGGAGCACCGTGTTATTCGCGGTGTTGATCATCGGCGTCGGCGTCTGGACCGCCTGGTACATGGCGCACAATCCCAAGGTGGAAATACTTCCCCTCGTGCTTGGCATTCTCGGCTTCACCTTTGGGTCGCTGCTCGGTGTGTTTCTGCTCGCCGTGCTCACCAAGACCCGCGGGTGCGATTCCGGCAACATCATCGCCATGCTGTGCGGCATCGCAGCCGTGCTGTTCCTCAGCAACGTGCTCGGCATCCAGTCGAGGCTGGGCATTGACAAGCCCTTTGTGTTGTCCTTCCCGTGGCGCATCACTCTGGGAACATTCGTCACCCTGGCGGTTTCAGTCATGTTCCCCACCCCTCACAATAAACGCCACAACCATCCGGCGGCGGACGCTGACTGAGCATCGCGCCCCCCTCACCGCGGACGCCAGTCACCTTCCCTGGGCCGTGTGATGTCCACCCATTCGATTCCCGGCCGGGTAAATCGAATGCGCTTTTGTTTGAAAAGCGCGCCGAGGGCTTGTTTGAAGGCTTTTTTGCTGGCGCCGAAACTCTCACGGATCACTTCCGGCGGCGAGTCATCATCCAGGTCAAGACGCCCTCCATTGGCTTTGAGCGCCTGCAAAATCTGGTCCCCCAAAGGCGCCACCCTCTGGTAACCGGCGGCGTTCAGACTGAGGTCTATTTTCCCTCCGGGGCGCACCGAGGTCACATAGCCCTGGACACGCAGGCCGGGATGCGGCGGCGGATCACCCGGCTGGGTGAAAAGCAGGCCGAGGTGGGAGTTTTCAATGACCGCGTTCCAGCCCAGCGGTGTTTTGCCTGCGATGAGCAGCTCCACCCGGCTCCCTGTGCGCCAGGGCGCGGGCTGGCGGCTCGCATGACGCGCCAGTCTGCCGCTGGCAATGATGCGGTCGCTCTTCGGGTCCACCAGCACATGCACCACCACTTTTTCGCCAGGCCGCGCGCGCCCCTCCTGCTCCCGGAAAGGCAGCAGCAAATCCTTGGCAAGCCCCCAGTTGAGAAAGGCCCCCACTTGCGGATTCACCGCCACGACCTCCAGCGCGGCAAAATCCCCCGCCATCGCCAGCGGCCGCTCCGTCGTCGCCACGAGCCGGTCCTCGGAGTCGCGGTAAATGAAAACCTCCAGCGTGTCATCCAGCGCCGCGCCCTGCGGCACAAACTTCATCGGCAGCAGAATCTCGCCAAGCTCGCCACCGTCGAGATAAACCCCGTGCATGGAACCCCGCACGATTTTCAGTTGGTTATGTTTGCCAAGTTGGGCCATGCGCAGCCTTCTACGATGCCAGTCTTCCCTCGTGCAGCCGCAAAGTCCGCGACATGCGCGCCGCCTGGGCGGGATGGTGCGTGACCATGACCAGCGTGGCGCCCGTGCTTTGGCACAGGTCCAGCAGCAGCCCCGTGAGAGACTCGGCATTCTTTTCATCCAGCGCGCCGGTCGGCTCGTCGGCGAGGATCAGCTTCGGCGCGTTGATCAGCGCGCGCACCACGGCCACGCGCTGGCGCTCGCCGCCGGAAAGCTGGGCCGGCTTCCAATCCAGACGCCCGGCGAGCCCCACCGAGGCCAGCAGGCTTTCCCCGCGTGAGCGCGCGGCTTTGGAGTCCGGACGGTCTTTCAGAGCCAGGGTGGGCAGCAGCACATTCTCCAGCACCGTGCATTGCGGCATGAGATGGTGGAGCTGGAAAATGAAGCCGATCTTCCCGCCGCGCAGCGCCGCCAGACGTTCCGGCGCGCAGCGGGAGACCTCCTCGCCGTCGAGCACATAACTGCCGGAGTCGGGAGTGTCGAGAGTTCCAATGATGTTGAGCAGCGTGCTCTTGCCGCAGCCCGAGGGACCCACCACGGCCACCGTCTCCCCGGCTTCGATTTCCTGGCTGATGCCGCGCAGCACGCGCAGCTCGCCGCCGCCCGGTTCGCGGTAGGTCTTGTGGATTTCGGAAAGGGAGATCAGTGGCATGTCAGCAGAAAGGTGCGCCTGCGCGGCGGGGCAAGCGGAAATCGTCGCGACTATGGCGGCGCCACCCGGCCCGCCTGCGCCACAAGCTCCGGCACCAGGCCGCGGATGAACGCCCTCACATCCTCCAGCACCGCCAGCTCCGCAAACGGGTCGTCCATGCCGAGCATCTGCTCGCGCATCGGCGCGAAGAAGGACACCAGCGCCCAGCGGTGGTTCAGGTTTTTCAAAACCGAGTCGAAATACGACACCGCCACATGCTCGTCATACGAGGCCGCCGTCGTCCCGTCCGAGCCGAAGTACCAGTAAACATTCAGCGCCCGCGTGCGCTTCACGCCCCCGTCCGCGCCCTGCGTGTCACGGTGCATGGAGAGCACCGTGGCTTTGACCGGCCGCTCCAGTCCCGCGTCCACTTCGATGTATTCCTTCCCGTCAATCATCCATCCCTGGCCCGGCAGGCAGATTTGCGGCTCGTGCAGCGAGCGCTTGATGACTCCGCTCATCACCACCGATGCCAGGATCGCGCGCTGCGGCGTCATGTAAAAGCGCCGCCCGATCGTCACATCCTCGTGCAGGATCTGCCTCTCCAGTGTGTTCATCGGCATGTCCACGCTCTCATACCCCGCGTGCCGTCCCGGCAGATCCATGCCGATCCCCGGCGGCGCCACCACATAGCCCGTGTCCGTCAGCACACAGGCCGCCATGCCGCCGCCCGCCGCCAGCGCCAGAGCCGCCACATGCGCCCAAGTCGTCACCCCGCCGCCGCCCGGCACCCGCTTCGGCGCCGCGGCCTTGCGCCCGCGCTCCCGCCTTTCCAAAAACGAGCACACCGCGAACATCCCCGCCAGCGCCACCCCGAACACCGCAAACCCCGCCAGCGAGTGGAAAAAACTCATCTCCTGATGCCCCTCGATGTTCCTTCCCACCGCGAACTCCGACCCGAACCACCGGCTGCCCGCCGTCAGCAGCCCCATGCGCACCACATTCCCCAGCACCGCCAGCGGCACCGCGCCGGCAAACAGCAGCGCCCGCGACCGCCAAGTCCTCAGCGCCAGCCAGCCATACAGCGCGCTGATCATCATCAGCGAAAACAGCGAGCGGATGCCGCTGCACGGCTCCTCCACATCGAGCCGGAACAGCGCCCCCTGCTCCAGCCCCAGATCCAAATCCGCCGCCGAATGCAGACCCGTCCCATCCCTCACCACATCCATCCCCAGCAGATTCAGCAGACCCGCCGACAGCCGCGCCGTGAACACCCGCAGCGGGAAAGCCAGCTTCGACTCCAGCGGCAGCATCGGCCACATAAACGCCAGAAAGAGCCACGGAAAAAACAAACGCCGCATCCACACCGGCCCGCCCGCCAGCAGGATCATCCCCGCCGCCGCCAGTTGCACCGCCGCATACCCCGGATACGCCGTGTCCGCCTTGTAGCCGAACCAATACAGCCCCATCCCCGGCAGCAGCGCCGCCAGTCCCAGCCAGCTCCCCCGCATCGGCAGCCTTTGCAATTCCCCGCGCATCCGCCACACCAGCCAGCCCACGATGAAAGGCACGAACAAACAAAACACCCACTCCGAATCCTGCCGCGCCTTGGCCATGATCCCCCCCAGCAGGCTCGATCTCCGCTCAAAGTCCCAGTGCTGATACGGCAGCACCGCCACCAGCAGCGCCAGCAGCGCCCCCGCCGCGCCCCAGGCCGGCAGGCGCAGGCGCTCCCCGCAGGCGGCGGGCGCGTTCGGCGGGCTGGCGGCGCATTCACTCATCAGACCCCAGCCTTGCCACAGCAGCGCGCCCCTGTCCACGCTCCGCCTGCTGGAAAAAACGCCAAACTCCGCTTCACTGCCCGCCATGTCAGACCCCGCACCGGAAAGCCCGTCCCCCACCCCACCAGCCGCCAGCGCGCCGGAGCCCAAAAAGCGCGGCAAATGCAAGCCCCTGCTCGAACACAAAAAAGACGCCGCCCCGCCCGCCGCCAGGACCGTCATCACCGGCATCCCCAAGCCGCGCCCGGCCACCCGCCAGCCCGGCGCACCACGCTGGCCCCGCATCATCGGCATCACCATCGGCCAGATCATCCTCATCATCCTCGCCACCCGTTACTTCACCCCGGCCCCCGTCCCCCCCGACACCAGCGCCCTTGAATCCGCCCTGGAAAACGCCCGCCAGGAAATCCACAGCCTCCACACCCGGCTCGACACCCAAACCCAGGACACCCGGAC
>ERZ761607.2601-NODE-2601-length-19158-cov-6.886248_pt1 | contig 19158 bp, 16 predicted proteins | sample MGYA00511164_ERZ761607 | MGnify/ENA primary metagenome ERZ761607 (study PRJEB28899, sample SAMN02445080) | bioreactor sludge metagenome | biome: EBPR sludge | place: Australia: Brisbane, Thorneside Wastewater Treatment Plant | collected 2011-06-22 ...
CGAGGGCGTCGGCGACGCGTTCGACCTGGGCGTCGAGCCAGACCGCGTCCGCGGGCTCTACGGCGGCGATCAGGGTGCGGAGCCCGGTCTCTTCATCGGTCGGGGTGATCGCGACGTACCGCTTGCGGCGGCCCTCTTCCCGTTCTGTACGGGCTTGGGCGGTGTCGGCCTCGATCACCTTCGCCTCGGCGATCGACAGGACCCGACCGGGGCCCTGCGCGACGGCGGGTGTGACGGCCCGATCGACCAACCCGGCCGCCCCGGGGCAGAGTTTGCGGGTCATCGAGGCGACCTTGCGGGCCACCCACAGATCGATCTCGCCGCCGCGGAGGGCGTCGTACAGCTCCGGGAGCCGGTGGCGTAGGTCGAGGGCGTCGGCGAGGAACGCCCGGGTCGCGTGGGTGTGTTGGCTGCGGGCGATGGCGAGTTCACAGATCGCGAGGTCCTGCATTGTCGGGGTCCCCTCGCCGCCGAGCTGGACCAGCTTCACCCCGCCACGCACAGTGCGCTCCGGCTCGTGGGGCAAGGTGGCGTGCAGGTCGGCCCAGCGCAACCCGAGTGCGACTTCGTGGGCTTCGCCGGCGCGGCGGTCGCGGACCGCTTGTTCGGCCGCCGCCAACGTCCCGGCGGCGTCGAACTCCTCGACGTCGGCGAACGCGGTGGGCGGCTTGGACATGACTCAATCCAAGCACTCGGCACCGACAGTCGAACCTGGTCGTAACCTGTTATGCACAAGGGTTTCCGGACCAGGCTGCACTCAGCATCGACTCTCCGCGCAGTCCTCACGGTCGTGGTCGAGCGGGTGCCTTTGCTGCGGGGGTTTCGACCGAACGCGCTAGCGCGCCTTCGGGCTCAACCACCGTCGGACCGCAGCCAAGGCTCGGCGGCAACCCGATACCCAGCCTGCTTGTGGCGCTGTCCGGAGCCGTCAACCCGCCCCAGCAACCGCAGCCCAGGCACCCAAGCTTGACGGCTCCGGGCAGCGTCAGACACTCGGGTATCGGGTTGCCGCACCCAACGGCGGTTCGTGTGACGGGGCTCTCGACAGGCTCGACCAGCGGCGGTCGAGCAGGTGCCTTCGCTTCAGCGGTTTCGACACCGAACGCGCCAGCGCGCCTTCGGGCTCAACCACCGTCTGGTGGTTGAGCCGCGAGCGCAGCGAGCGTGTCGAAACCCCGCAAGATGGGGCTGGGGCTCAGTCGGGTCAGTGCCTTCCCTGCGGGGGTTTCGACTCCGTCGGCGCTGGGGCGCCTCCGGGCTCAACCACCGCACCGTGGTGGAGCCTAGGCGTTGACCGTGCTCATGTCGCTGTAGCGGTCGCCGACCACGGCGTCGCGGGGGATGGCGTCCTCGAGTGCCTTGAGGTCGTCGTCGGTGAGGGCGACGGCGGTGGCGCCGAGGTTCTCTTCGAGGTAGCGGACCCGCTTGGTGCCGGGGATCGGTACGACGTCGTCGCCCTGGGCGAGCACCCAGGCCAGCGCCAACTGGCCGGGCGTGCACCCGTGCTCGCTGGCCAACGCCGTGATCTTGTCGACCAGCGCGAGGTTGGCGTCGAACGCCTCGCCCGCGAACCGTGGGAACCGGCCGGTGGCCCGGGAGTCGTTGTCAGCGAGCGTGTCCCTGGTGACGGCGCCGGTGAGGATGCCGCGGCCGAGGGGCGAGTACGGCACCAGGCCGATGCCGAGCTCGCGCACCGTCGGGAGGATCTCGTCCTCCAGGTCCCGGGTGAACAGCGAGTACTCCGACTGCAGCGCGGTGATCGGGTGCACCGCGTGCGCGCGCCGGATCGTGTCGGCGGCGGCCTCGGACAGACCGAGGTGGCGGACCTTGCCGGCTTCGACCAGCTCCTGCATCGCGCCGACCGTCTCCTCGATCGGGACCGAGCGGTCGACGCGGTGCTGGTAGTAGAGGTCGATGTGGTCGACGCCGAGCCGTTGCAGCGAGGCGTCGCACGCCGAACGGACATAGTCGGGGGTGCCGTTGATCCGCACCCAGCTGCCGTCGGGGTTGCGCTCGTTGCCGAACTTGGTGGCCAGCTGGACCTCGTCGCGGCGGTCCTGGATCGCCCGCCCGACGAGCTGCTCGTTGGTGAAGGGGCCGTACATGTCGGCGGTGTCGAGGAAGGTCACCCCGAGGTCGAGCGCGCGGTGGATCGTGTCGATCGCGGTCTGCTCGTCGCTGGTGCCGTAGAACTCAGACATCCCCATGCAGCCGAGCCCCAGCGCGGAGACCTCGAGCGCGGACGTCGTTCCGAGAGTGCGTGGTGTGAGTGCCATGTCCACTACTGAACTCCTTGGAGCGCGCTCCAGGTCAAGCCGCCCCGGCCAGCCGGGTCTCGTAGAGCCCGATCTTGTAGTCGATGGCGCCGAGATGGTCCTGCACTTCGGCGAGTCGGGCGAGCACGGTCTGGCGGTGATCGCGCAGCAGCTCCAGTCGCTCGGCCTCGTTGCCGTCGCCGGCGCGGACCAGGTCGGCGTAGCGGCGTACGTCGCGGATCGGCATGCCAGTGGAGCGCAGCTTGGTGATCAGCCGGATCCACTCGACATCGCGGTCGGCGTACTGCCGGTGCCCGGAGCCAGAGCGCGGGACTGTGCGCAGCATCAGCCCGTCGCGCTCGTAGTAGCGCAGCGTGTCGGCGGAAAGGCCGGTCAGCTCGGCGGCCTCGGCGATGGAGAGTCCCTGGATCACCCATCCAGTGTCAGGGTTGGAGTGCACTCCAGGTCAAGACGAGCGGTCGAACGCCGGGCGCTCGCGCCCGTCGAGGGTGTAGTCCCCGCCGACGCGGGCGTTCTCCTCGGCGTCATCGGGACCCGCCTCCACCCGGTCCGCCCACTCCTCGGCGTCGTCGAGAGGGTCGTAGCCCAGCGCCCGTCCCGGGGCGAGATCCCACCAGGCGCGTGTGTTGCGCGAGATGCCGTAGAGGACCGCGAACCCGGGGCCCGGGCAGGTGAGGGCGGCCTCCACCATCCGTACGCCGTCGTCGTGGGACAGCCAGGTGGAGAGGTGGCGGACGGTCCGCGGCTCGGCACGGAAGGAGCCGATCCGGCACGCGACGGAGTCGATGCCGTGCCGGTCTGCGTAGAGGCTCGCCAGTGCTTCCGCGGCCACCTTGGCGACGCCGTAGAACGAGTCGGGCCGCGGGCGGGCATCGGTCGTGAGCAACCCGTCGGGGAGGCCTGCGCGCGGGGTCTGGCCGACCGCGTGGTTGGAGCTGGCGTAGACGAACCGCCCGACGCCGTGCTCGACCATCGCGTCGAGCAGCGCCGCGGTGGTGACGACGTGCGAGGTGAGCGAATGGGGGAGGGATGCCTCGCCCGCGTGGCCGGCCAGGTGTACGACGGCGTCGAGGCTCGACTCGGCGAACTCGGTGGCGAACACGTCGGCGACCGCGTCGGGATCGGTGCAGTCGGCGGTGTGCCAGGCACCGTCGACCCCGGCGGGTTGGGGCACCAGGTCGACGCCGACGACGTCGTGGCCGCGGTCGGCCAAGCCGTCGAGCAGGACCCGGCCGATGCTGCCGGCCGCGCCGGTCAGGAGTACGCGCACCTCGGCTGCCTAGAGCCGCGGGACGATCTGGGTGAGCAGCGAGCCCATCCGCTGCGCCGCCGCCCGACCCGCCTCGAGGACCTCCTCGTGGTTGAGGGGCGTGCTGCTGATCCCGGCGGCCAGGTTGGTGACCAGGCTGATCCCGAGCACCTCCATCCCCGCCTCGCGGGCGGCGATCGCTTCGAGGGTGGTGCTCATGCCGACCAGGTGGCCGCCGAGCACGCCCGCCATCCGGACCTCGGCGGGCGTCTCGTAGTGCGGCCCGGGGAACTGCACGTAGACGCCCTCGTCGAGGCTCGGATCGACCTCGCGGCACAGGGCACGCAGCCGGGAGCTGTAGAGGTCGGTCAGGTCGACGAAGTTCGCGCCGACGATGGGTGAGCGGCCGGTGAGGTTGATGTGGTCGCTGATCAGCACCGGGGTGCCCGGGCTCCAGCTCTCCTTGAGGCCCCCGCAGCCGTTGGTCAGCACGATGGTGCGGCAGCCGGCGCGACCGGCCGTGCGTACGCCGTGCACGACCGCGGCGACGCCCTTGCCCTCGTAGTAGTGGGTGCGGCTGAGGAAGACCAGGGCGGTCAGCTCGCCGACCCGCACGGAGCGGATCTTGCCGGAGTGGCCCGCGACCGCCGCGGCACCGAAGCCGGGGAGGTCGGTGGTCGCCACCTCGGCCACCGTCTCGCCCAGCATCTCGGCGGCCGGCAGCCAGCCGGAGCCGAGCACGAGGGCCACGTCGTGGCGTTCGACGCCGGTCAGCTCGGCGAGCTTCTCGGCAGCTTCAGAGGCCAGGTCGTACGGCGACACGTCGTTCACCCGCAGAACTCTAGAGGTGAGCGACCTTAGAGCCCCGTCGAGCGGCAGGGGAGAGCACGCAGCCGAAGGACGTAGTCGGCGGGGGCGTCGGCCGCCTCGGCGGCCTCGGCCAGCACACCGACGTACGACGCCGAGGGCAGGCCGCCCTCGTAGGCATCGAGCACGTAGGTCCAGGTGACCGTCGAACCCGTCATCGTGGCCACCCGCACCTTGGTCTTGCGGTAGAGGCCGGAGTCGGCGGCCTCCCAGCCGTCGAGTGCTGTCTCGTCTTCGCGCGAGACGTCGTAGACCGCCACGAACACCTGCTCCAGCGGGTCCTGCACGATCGTCGGGAGGGCACCGTCCCAGCCGTGTTCCTCGCCGCCGAAGGTGAGCCGCCAGCCGGTCAGCCACCCCGTCGTCTCCAGCGGCGAGTGCGGGCAGCGCTCCAGCATCCGGCGCGGGTCCATGTTGGAGCCGTAGGCGGCGTAGAGCGTCACCGCAGCAGGGTAGTGGGCCGTCCGGGCCGGGAAGGCCAACCCCTAGGCTGGTGTTGTGACTGATGTGACCCACTTCGATGTCGTCGTCCTCGGCGCGGGGCCTGGCGGGTACGTCGCAGCCATCCGCGCTGCCCAGCTCGGCAAGAGCGTGGGCATCGTCGAGGAGAAGTACTGGGGCGGTGTCTGCCTCAACGTCGGCTGCATCCCCTCCAAGGCGCTGCTGCGCAACGCCGAGATCGCCCACATCATCACCCACGAGAAGAAGACCTTCGGGATCGAGGGCGAGGCCACGATGGCCTACGGCCCGACCCACCAGCGCAGCCGCGGGGTGGCCGACGCCAGCGCCAAGGGCGTCCACTACCTGATGAAGAAGAACAAGATCACCGAGATCGACGGCTGGGGCACCCTCACCGGGGCCGCGGACGGCAAGCACGGCATCTCGGTGGACAAGGACGGCGCCACGTCGTCCTACACCTGCGACGACCTGATCATCGCCACCGGCGCCCGGGTCCGGATGCTGCCGGGGATGTCGGTCAGCGCCAACGTCGTGACCTACGAGGAGCAGATCCTCGACGCGAACCTCCCCGGCTCGGTGATCATCGGTGGCTCCGGCGCGATCGGCGTCGAGTTCGCCTACGTGATGACCAACTTCGGGGTGGACGTGACGATCGTGGAGTTCCTCGACCGGATGGTCCCCACCGAGGACGCCGACGTGTCGAAGGAGCTGCTGCGCCAGTACAAGAAGCTCGGCGTGAAGGTCCTGCTCTCCACCAAGGTCGAGAACGTCGAGGACACCGGCTCGGGCGTCCGGGTGACGGTGAGCCCGGCTGCGGGTGGAGAGAGTCAGGTCCTGGAAGCCGACAAGATGCTGGCGGCGTTCGGCTTCGCGCCGCGGGTCGACGGTTACGGTCTCGACGCGACCGGCGTCCAGGTCTCCGACCGCGGCGCGATCGAGGTCGATGCGCGCGGTCGCACCAACGTCAAGGGCATCTACGCCATCGGCGACGTCACCGGCAAGCTGATGCTCGCGCACACGGCGGAGGCGATGGGCATCGTCGCCGCCGAGACGATCGCGGACGCCGAGACGATCGAGATCGACTTCGACATGATCCCGCGGGCGACGTTCTGCCAGCCGCAGATCGCGTCGTTCGGCTACTCCGAGGAGCAAGCGAAGGAGAAGGGGTACGACGTCAAGGTCGCGCAGTTCCCGTTCTCTGCCAACGGCAAGGCCCGCGGCATGGCCGAGACCGCAGGCTTCGTCAAGATCGTCGCCGACGCCGAGCACAACGAGATCGTCGGCGCCCACCTGATCGGTCCCGAGGTCACCGAACTGCTCCCCGCGCTCACCCTGGCCCAGAAGTGGGACCTCACCGCCGACGAGGTGGCCCGCAACATCTTCGCGCACCCGACCCTGTCGGAGGCGATGAAGGAAGCCGTCGAGGGCATCGCCGGCCACATGATCAATCTGTGACAGCAGCCGTGAGCGAGGCACGAGCCCACGGCGTGGGCTGTCACAGGTCGAGCAGTCGCGCGGCTGAGGAACGAAGCCGCGACCGACGTGTCGAGACATACGCAAGCTGAAAGGCGGACGCTCGTGACCGACCACGTCGTCGTCATCGGTGGCGGCCCCGGCGGCTACGAGGCCGCCCTCGTCGCCGCCCAGCTCGGGGCCGAGGTGTCGGTCGTCGACACCGACGGCATCGGCGGCTCGGCGGTGCTCACCGACTGCGTACCGAGCAAGACGCTGATCGCGACCGCCGAACTGATGACCGACGTCGGCGGCGCCAACGAGCTCGGCGTGATGATCGGTCAGGACGAAGTTGCGGTGGACCTCGGCCGCGTCAACGCGCGGGTGAAGAAGTTGGCTGCCGACCAGTCGGAGGACATCGCGGCCCGGCTCGCGCGCGAGGGGGTCTCCGTCGTCCACGGGCGCGGCAGCCTCGCCGGGCCGGACCGGGTGGTCGCCGAGCTGGCGGACGGGTCGGAGCAGATCCTGCGCGCCGACGCCGTACTCGTCGCGACCGGTGCCGCCCCCCGCACGCTGCCGACGGCGCAACCCGACGGCGAGCGGATCCTCACCTGGGAGCAGGTCTACGACCTCACCGAGGTGCCGACCGAGCTCGTGGTGGTGGGCTCGGGTGTCACCGGCGCCGAGTTCGCGAGCGCCTACCTCAACCTCGGCATCCCGGTCACGCTCGTCTCGAGCCGCGACCGGGTGCTGCCGGGCGAGGACGCCGACGCGGCGGCCGTGCTCGAAGAAGTGTTGACCCGGCGCGGGATGACCGTCTTGTCGCGGTCCCGGATGGAGTCGGTGACCCGCTCGGGTGACGTGGTCACCGTGACGTTGACCGACGGGGCCACGGTCCAGGGCTCGCACTGCATCCTCGCGCTCGGGTCGGTGCCCAACACCGCCGACATGGGCCTCGAGGAGGCCGGCGTGATCCTCAAGGACGGCGGCTTCGTCAACGTCGACCGCGTCTCGCGTACGTCGTCCCGCGGGGTCTACGCCGCCGGTGACTGCACCGGCGTGCTGATGCTCGCCTCGGTGGCCGCGATGCAGGGCCGGATCGCGATGTGGCACTTCCTCGGCGACGCCGTCCACCCGCTCGACCTCAAGAAGGTCTCCTCCAACGTCTTCACCGCCCCCGAGATCGCGACGGTCGGGTGGTCGCAGCAGCAGGTCGACGCCGGTGAGGTGCAGGTCGAGGCCGTCACCCTGCCGCTCTCCGGCAACGCCCGCGCCAAGATGCAGGGCGTCCACGACGGATTCGTGAAGCTGTTCTGCCGCCCCGGCACCGGCATCGTGGTCGGCGGGGTCGTGGTGGCACCCCGGGCGAGCGAGCTGATCCACCCGGTCGCGTTGGCGGTGGCCGAATCCCTGACCGCCGACCAGTTGGCCCAGGCGTTCACCGTCTACCCCTCGATGTCCGGGTCCGTCGCCGAGGCGGCGCGGCGGCTGCACCACTTCCGCGCGTAGCATCGCTGCATGACCGGAGCGGCCCAGCAGGTGCGCTTCTGCGAGGCACCCGACGGCGTCCGGATCGCCTATGCCGTGTCCGGGACCGGCCCCCCGATGCTGGTGTCGACCTGCTGGCTGAGCCACCTCCAGCACGACTGGGAGAGCCCGGTCTGGGCGCACTTCCTCCGCGACATCGGCCGGTTCGCCACGATCATCAGGTACGACGAGCGCGGCTACGGCCTCTCCGACTGGGACGTCACCGACCACAGCCTGGAGGCGCGGATCGGCGACCTCGAGGCGGTCGCCGATCATGCCGGCTACGACCGATTCGCCTTGATGGGCATGGCTCAGGGTGGGCCGCCCGCCATCTCCTACGCCGTACGCCACCCCGAACGGGTCACCCGGCTGCTCTTCTACGGCAGCTACGCGGGGGCAGGGGCGGGCTCGATCGAGAGCCGGGAGGAGCTGGAGGCGTTCGCCCAGCTCATCAAGGTCGGCTGGGGGCGGCCCCAGCACACGTTCCGCCGGGTCTTCACCTCGATGATGATCCCCGGAGCCACCGAGGAGCAGATGAGGTGGCTCGACGAACTCCAGCGGGTCGCGGCCTCCGCCGAGACCGCCTCCAGCGCCTTGCGGCAGCGCTCCGCGGCCAACTGCCTCGACCTGCTGCCGGGCCTCGACGTACCCACCCTGGTGCTGCACTCCTTGCGCGATCAGATGAACAACTTCGAGTACGGGCGGATGCTGGCCACCCGCATCCCCGGCGCGCGGCTGGTGCCACTCGACAGCGACAACCACATCGTGCTCGGCGACGAACCGGCCTGGCCGGTCTTCGTCGAGGAGGTCCGCCTCTTCGTGGCACCCGACGGCACGCCGACGCCGGCCACCGACGGGTTGTCCCCGCGCGAGCGCGAGGTGCTCGCGCTGGTCGCCGAAGGCCGGTCGAACGACGAGATCGCCGCTGCGTTGCAGCTGAGCGTCCGCACCGTCGAGCGGCACCTGCAGAACTGCTACACCAAGCTCGGCGTCCACGGGCAGTCGGCGCGGGCGGCCGCGGCGGTCCTGGCGCGTACGTAGCCGGGTCGCAGGTCCGCCCCCAACATGGGTGGTTGCCCCGATGTGGCGCACCCGGTCGCGTTCCTAGGTTTCTCGGCATGACCCAGACACAGACCCAGACTCAGACCCAGGCCCACACCCAGACCCCGGCCCAGACCGACGACGCGGCGCTCAAGGCCAAGCACGCGGCCATGTGGGCGATGGGCGACTACCCCGCCGTGGCCACCGAGGTGATCCCCTCGCTCGGCCCGGTCCTCGTCCAGGCCACCGGCATCCAGGCCGGCGACCGCGTCCTCGACGTGGCCGCAGGAGCCGGCAACGCCGCGATCCCCGCCGCCCAGCTCGGCGCCGACGTGGTCGCCAGCGACCTCACGCCCGACCTCGTGGAGACCGGTCGCCAGGCCGCCGAACGGGCCGGCGTGACTCTGCGCTGGGAGGTCGGCGACGCCGAGGCGCTGCCGTACGCCGACGCCGAGTTCGACGCGGTGATCTCCTGTGTCGGCGTGATGTTCGCGCCGCACCACCAGGAGGCCGCCGACGAACTGGTCCGCGTGGTCCGCCCCGGGGGCCGGATCGGCCTGCTGAGCTGGACGCCGGCCGGCTTCATCGGCCGCATGTTCGCCACCATGAAGCCGTACGCCCCGCCGCCCCCGCCCGGCGCCCAGCCGCCGCCGCTGTGGGGGAGCGAGGAGCACGTTCGGGCCCTGCTCGGGGACCGCGTGGTCGAGGTCGAGGCGGAGACCAGGGCGTTGCGCGTCGCCGAGTTCGCCGACGGTGCGGCGTTCCGCGACTTCTTCAAGCGCACCTACGGCCCGACGATCGCGGTCTACCGGTCCCTGGCCGACGACCCCGCGCGTACGGCGGAGCTCGACGCCGCGCTCGCCCAGCTCGGCGACGACGCGTTGGCCGAAGGTACGCCGGGCGACGGCGTGATGGAGTGGGAGTACCTGCTCCTGACCGCTCGCCGTACCTCCTGAGCCTTGGGAGACACCCCTACCCTCGGAGCCCATGACCCGCTCTCGTCTGCTCGGTCCCGGACTGGGCGTCCTGACCGCTGCTCTCGTCGTCTCCGCGTCGCCACCGGTCTCGGCCGAGCCGGTGGCCGGCGCCGCGACGTACACGGTCACCGGCTACGGCTACGGCCATGGGCACGGGATGTCGCAGTACGGCGCACAGGGCGCGGCCAATCAGGGGCTCACGTGGAAGCAGATCGTGGGCTTCTACTACCCCGGCACCCGGCTCGGCCGGGCCCATGGTCCGCTCAAGGTGCTGATCACCGCTGACAAGCGCGACGTCGTCGTCGATGCGCGGGCCGGTCTGCGGCTGACCCGGCTGGCCGGGCGCAAGACCTTCCGGCTCGACAAGGTCCGCCCGCGCGCCACCCGCTGGCAGCTCCTGCCGAAGGGCTCCAAGAGCGTCATCTCCTATCGGGCGCCGGGGCGCGGCGGCTGGACCAAGTGGACGGCGTTCCCCGGGTCAGCCCAGTTTTCGGCGGGCAACAAGCCGCTGACCCTGCGGCTGCCGCACCAGGAGGCGGTCAGCTACCGCGGCGCGCTGCGCTCGGTCGAGAGGCACACCGTCAACGTGCTCTCGCTCGACAGCTACGTACGCGGCGTCGTACCCCGCGAGGTCCCGGCCGAGTGGCCGGCGGAGGCGGTCCGGGCCCAGTCGGTCGCGGCCCGGACCTACGCCGCGTTCGAGCGGGCGAACGCGACGTCGTACTACGACATCTGCGACACCGAGTCCTGCCAGGTCTACGGCGGGGTGGACGACGAGCACCCCGCGTCCGACGCCGCTGTGCGCGCGACCCGCGGGCGGATCCTGACCTACCAGGGCGAGCCGGCGTTCACCCAGTTCTCCTCGAGCAACGGCGGCTACAGCACGGCTGGCTCACAGCCCTACCTCGTCGCCCAGGCCGACCCCTACGAAGCCAGCTCCGACAACCCCAACGACCCGTGGACCGCCACCCTGACCCAGGCCCGGATCGAGAAGACCTGGCCGGAGGTCGGGACGCTGGCCAATATGGTCTTCACCCGCGACGGACTCGGGCCGCACTTCGGAGGCCGGGTCACGTCGGTCACCCTCAGCGGCACCCAGGGCCAGGTGGTCAAGGTCTCCGGCGACGACTTCCGGTTCCGGCTCGGCCTGAAGTCGACGTGGTTGCAGCTGACGCCGGCCTGATCTCTCCTACGCGAGCACCAGCACCAGGTCGCCGCCGTCGACGCCCTGGGTGCCGTTGATCGCGAGCCGCTCGACCGTGCCGTCCACCGGCGCGGTGATCGAGGCCTCCATCTTCATCGCCTCGATGGTGGCGACCACCTCGCCCGCGGTGACCGTGTCGCCCACCGCCACCACGGTGGTGACCGCACCCTGGAACGGCGCGGCGACGTGGCCCGGCTTGGACGTGTCGGCCTTCTCGGCCGCCGCGACCTCGGAGGCGACGGCGCGGTCGCGGACGCTGATCGGGCGCAGCTGGCCGTTGATGGTGGCCATCACGGTGCGGTAGCCGCGCTCGTCGGGCGCGCTGATCGCCTGGAGGCCGAGGATGATCGTCTTGCCCTCCTCGATCGTTACCTCGTGCTCCTCGCCGTACCTCAACCCGTAGAGGTAGTCGACGGTCGGCAGCACGGAGATGTCGCCGTAGGTCTCGCGGGCCTCGAGGAACTCCCGGGTCGGGCCGGGGAAGAGCAGCTCGTTGAGCGTCGTACGCCGAGTGTGCGAGTCAGCGGCCAGGCCCGCCGCCTGGTCTTCGGTCAGCTCGGCGGCCGGCGGCTTCCAGGTGCGGCCCTCGAGTGCCTTGGTGCGGAACGGTTCGGGCCAGCCACCGGGCGGGTCGCCGAGCTCGCCGTTGAGGAAGCCCACGACCGAGTCGGGGAGGTCGAACTTCGCGGGGTTCTCGGCGAACTCGGCCGGGTCGGCGCCGAGGCCGACGAGGGCGAGCGCGAGGTCGCCGATCACCTTCGAGGACGGCGTCACTTTGGGGATGTCGCCGAGGATGTCGTTGGCGGCGGCGTACATGTCCTCGATCTGCTCGAACTTCTCGCCGAGCCCGAGCGCGATGGCCTGTTGCCGCAGGTTGGAGAGCTGGCCGCCGGGGATCTCGTGACGGTAGACGCGCCCCGTGGGCGACGGGAGGCCCGACTCGAACGGCGCGTAGACCCGGCGAACGGCCTCCCAGTAGGGCTCGATCGCGTTGATCGCGGCCAGCGACAGGCCGGTCTCACGCGCCGAATGGTCCGTGGCTGACACCAGCGCCGAGAGCGGCGGCTGGCTGGTCGTCCCGGCCATCGAGGCGCAGGCGGCGTCGACCGCGTCGACCCCCGCGTCGATCGCGGCGAGCAGGGTGCCGAGCTGGCCACCCGCGGTGTCGTGGGTGTGCAGGTGGACCGGCAGGTCGAACCGCTCGCGCAGCGCCGTGACCAGCGTGCGCGCGGCCGGCGCCCGCAGCAGGCCGGCCATGTCCTTGATCGCGAGCACGTGCGCGCCTGCGTCGACGATCTGCTCGGCCAGGCGGAGGTAGTAGTCGAGGGTGTAGAGGTGCTCGTCGGGGCTCGACAGGTCGCCGGTGTAGCAGAGTGCGACTTCGGCGACGGTGGTGCCGGTCTCGCGCACCGCCTCGATCGCGGGCCGCATCTGCTCGACGTCGTTGAGAGCGTCGAAGATGCGGAACACGTCGAGCCCGGTGTCGGCCGCCTCCTGGACGAACGCGCGGGTCACCTCGGTGGGGTAGGGCGTGGAGCCGACGGTGTTGCGGCCACGCAGGAGCATCTGCAGGCACAGGTTCGGCACCGCCTGGCGCAGCGCCGCCAGCCGCTCCCACGGATCCTCGGCGAGGAAGCGCAGCGCCACGTCGTACGTCGCGCCGCCCCAGCACTCCAGCGACCACAGCTCCGGGGTGCTCCGGGCGACGTACGGCGCCACGGCGAGCAGGTCGGTGCTGCGCACCCGCGTGGCCAGCAGCGACTGGTGGGCATCGCGGAAGGTGGTGTCGGTGACCGCCACCCGGTCCTGCTCGCGAAGCCGGCGCGCGAACGCCTCGGGGCCGAGCTCGAGCAGCAGCTGCCGGGTGCCGTCGGGGGCCGGGACGGCTAGGTCTACGCCCGGGGGCAGCTTTGAGGTGGGATCGAGGGTGACCGGGGCCTCGCCGTGCGGCTGGTTGACCGTGACGTCGGCGAGGTAGGTCATCAGCTTCGTGCCGCGGTCGGCGCTGGAGCGCGCCTGGAGCAGCTGGGGGTGGGTCTCGATGAAGCTCGTTGTGACCCGACCGGCCGCGAAGTCGGGGTCGTCCAGCACCGCCTGGAGGAACGCGATGTTGGTCGTCACGCCGCGGATCCGGAACTCCGCCACCGCGCGGCGCGCCTTCTGGACGGCGGCCTCGAAGGTCCGGCCGCGGCAGGTGAGCTTGGAGAGCATCGAGTCGAAGTGCGCCGAGATCTCCGCGCCGGTGTACGTCGTACCGCCGTCGAGCCGGACGCCGCCGCCGCCGGGGGAGCGGTAGGTGGTGATCACGCCGGTGTCGGGCCGGAAGTTGTTGGCGGGGTCCTCGGTGGTGATCCGGCATTGCAGGGCGGCGCCCCGGACGCTCACGGTCTCCTGGCTCAGGCCGAGGTCGGCCAGCGTCTCGCCGGAGGCGATCCGCAGCTGGGACTGCACCAGGTCGACGTCGGTGATCTCCTCGGTGACCGTGTGCTCGACCTGGATCCGGGGGTTCATCTCGATGAAGACGTAATCGCCGTCGGGGTTGAGCAGGAACTCGACCGTCCCGGCGTTCCGGTAGCCGATCTCGCGCGCGAACCCGACCGCATCGGCACAGATCCGATCCCGCAACTCGGGGTCGAGGTGTGGAGCGGGGGCGATCTCGATGACCTTCTGGTGACGTCGCTGCACCGAGCAGTCGCGCTCGAAGAGGTGAATCACCTCGCCGGTGCCGTCGGCCAGGATCTGCACCTCGATGTGGCGCGGGTCGACCACGGCCTGCTCGACGAAGACGGTGGGATCGCCGAAGGCGCCCTCGGCCTCGCGCATGCAGGTCTCGATCGCCTCGCGCAGGTCCTTGGCGTCGTCGACCCGCCGCATCCCTCTCCCGCCGCCTCCGGCGACCGCCTTCACGAACAGCGGGAACGGGATCTGCTCCGCAGCCCGCGCCAGCTCGTCGACGTCGGTGCTCGGGGGCACGCTCCGCAGGGTTGGTACGCCGGCCGCCTTGGCCGCGGCGATCGCCCGAGCCTTGTTGCCGGTCAGCGTGAGCACCTCGCTGGTCGGTCCGACGAAGGTGATGCCGGCGTTGGCGCACGCCTCGGCCAGCGCCGGGTTCTCGCTCAGGAAGCCGTAGCCGGGATAGACGGCGTCCGCGCCCGCGCGTACGGCCACGGCGACGATCGCGTCGGGGTCGAGGTAGGCCCGGACCGGGTGCCCGCGCTCGCCGATCTCATAGGCCTCGTCGGCCTTGAGCCGGTGCTCGGACCAGCGGTCCTCGTGCGGGAAGACCGCCACCGTCCGGGCACCCAGCTCGTAAGCGGCCCGGAACGCCCGGATCGCGATCTCGCCCCGGTTGGCGACGAGGACCTTGGAGAACATGGTTGGAACGATATAAAAGAACCCCGGGGATGCTCATCCACAGCCCACGCCTCGACCAGGTGAATCCCATAGCTCTTGGATCCACCGCTTCTGGTCATCCTTCGATCGCCACGCGGACGACATCACCAGCCCCGAACATCTCCGTGACTTGGACGAGCTGTTCGCCCGCGTCGACGCCCGCCCCGTCGCTCTCCCACTTGATGTCGGTTGTCGCCGATAGCGTTGACGAAGATGGCCAGCACGAAGAAGCGGAAGAACACCGCTACGCCGAGTGCTCGCACACGGCCGTCCGCCGACGACGCGCACGAAATCGTCTACTTCAAGCGACACGTCGATGATGATTCGGCTCGGGCCGAGCCGGGGCGCGATGCATTGAAGTCGTGGCCGACGTCGGTGCGGGCCAAGGCGAACGCCGTTCTCATCGCGGTTGCGACCGCCCCTCCGAAGCGGTTCGCCGGTGGTGGCTATTGGGAGGCGATGAAGGGCGAAATGAGTGGTTGGTTCGAGGTCCGCATCGACGGGCCGAAACGCCACCACTATCGCCTGTTCTGTCTGCTCGACTACGAGGCGAAGGAACAGCAGAAGCCACTTCTGGTCGTGGTTGACGGCCGAGACAAGCCGTTCCGCACCACGCTTAGCCAGGCCGACTACGCGGACGTGCGCTCGATGGGCGCGGAGTACTTGAGTCGAAACCCGCGCTCGATCGGCTAAGGCCTACGCCGAGAGTTTGGAGCGGGACCGCAGTTCGTGGAGGTGGCGAGCAAGGCTGACCGGGTCCGCGGTGCGTCCCGCCAAGAGCGGTTCTGTGACTCGCGCTCGCTCGTCGTCGGTGAGTGGCTCGATCGTGATCCTCATGCCAAGAGCGGCTGCAACCTCGGCCAACGTGCCAAGCGTCGGGTTGGACTTCTCTGAGGCAAAGAGGCGCCGGATCGTTGCTGGCTCGACCTGGATAGCGCGCGCGAGCTCGGCCTTGGAGAGTCCGGCTGCCGCGCGGGCTTCGTCGAGCGCGTTCACCACCTCATCGATGGTGGCGATGCGCATGGACTCGACGACGAACTCCCGAAGGAACTCTGGATCATCAAGGTCGCGCTCAAGGTCATCCCAGAAGGCGCTGGTGCCAGTCATGTCGATCACCCCTCAGCGGAGCGTATCATAGATGTTACGCTGGCGTGTCGACGCGCAGAACTCTCGTCGACGCTGTGGCCGCCGTACTGGATCAGATGGACGTGTTGTGACTCAGGCGGCGGTGGCCAGCGGCGGTGCCTCGACCGCCTCGACGGGCACCGGCCCGCGGCGCGCGTAGCGCATAAGGGTCAGCACGCTCGTGGCGACCACGCCGACGAAGCCGACGAGGGCGAAGAGCGCGATGACGGCGACGCCGAACCAGCTCACGATCTCGACCATGAGGTCAGGCTAGGGAACCGACGGGACGTTCGCAGGGAAATCGGCGAATTGGCTGACCAGGTCAGGCAGGGCTCGGTGCGCGATCCGGACCGCCTCGTCGTCGGGTACGTCGAGCACCTCGACGGCCTGGTTGCCGCCGGCGGTGGTGGCGACCAGGGTCGCAAGGCCCGCGCGGCGCTGGAACCAGGTGGCGCGGAAGTTCCAGCCGATGACGTGGTCGACCTCGAGCACCCGGCGGCGGCGTACGACGGAGCCCGAGCGGGCCACGAGGTAGCCGGCCACCAGGGCGTGGCCCAGCGAGCGGACCCGGTCGAGGGCCAGCAGCCCGGCCGCCGGTAGCGCGACGAGGCCCACCAGCAGCCAGACCGGGCCGATCAGTCGCCAGCCGACGATGCAGCCCACGGCCACCAGGAGCGCGGGCAGCGTCGCGCGGGTCCAGCGGCGGCGACCGGCCCTCGGCCCGTGGCTCACCAGGGGAGCGGCTATGGGCTCGGCGGTGTCGAGCACCTCGGTGGCGACCCGCTCGACCACGGCGCGGGGGGCCGGGGGCACGAGCGTGGAGCTGCCCCGCTGGCTGCCCGACAGTCCGGTCACGATCGCCGAGAGCCGGGCTCCGTGCGCCAGCCGCAGGCCGAGTGGTTCGGACAGATCGACGCCGGCCAGCCGGTCGTCGTCCAGCGTGGTCTCGCGGGTGGTGACCAGCCCCCGGGTCAGGTGCCAGGTGTGTGCGCCGCCGGTGAGTCGGCTGAGCCGGAACCCGTAGTTGGTCACGACGTACCCGGCGATGGACAGCAGCGAGAGCAGGACGACCAGACCGAGGGCGAGCAGGGGGATGAGCAGGAGGAGGGAGAGCCGCGGCAGCTCCACGGACTCCAGGTGGTCCTCCTGGAAGAAGCCCACCGCCTGCAGCAGCTGGCTGAGCGCGCCGAGCGCTGCGGCGGCGATCACGATCCCGCTGCCGGTGAGCGGCGCGAACCGGACCCACGCCGGGTCGAAGGTGACCACCACTCGCTCGGGATCCGCCTCCTGGGCCGCCGTGTCGTCCGCGGCCGCGGTCTGCAGCAGCTCTGCGCGCAGCTCGCGGGCCCGGTCGAGCGGCAGCCCGTCGAGGTCGATGCGGTCCTCGTCGTTGGTCGAGGCGGTGCCGGTGCCGATCCGGACCGTCGTGAGCCCGAGCAGCCGGTGGATCAACGACGAGGTGAGGTCGACGGTGCGCACCCGATCGACCGGGGTGGACAGCACGTGCCGGCTCAGCAGCCCGCGCTGCAACTCGATCCGGCCCGCGGCGATCCGGAAGCTGGTGGTCAGGTAGCGCAGCACGCCCAGTGCGATCGGGAACGCGACGCCGATCAGCTGCCACTTCTCGCCGCCACCGGCGGTCCGAGCCACCATGATGACGATGAGCACCGGCAGGAACCGGATCAGCTCGCGGATCGGGTGCACCAGGAGCATCCGCGGATCGAGCCGCTGCCACTCGGCGTCGCGGGCGATCTCGCTCACGTGCGCCCGATCATGTGCGCCCGATCATGTGGCATCACCCTCGACGGCGTCTGCCTTCACCGTGAGGTCGTCGACGAGCCGGCGGGCGACGTCCTTGTCCAGCCCGGAGATCTCCAGCGCGCCCGCCGCCGAAGCCGTGGTCGCGGTGACCGTGGCCAGCCCGAAGAGCCTCGAGAGCACGCCCTCGACGTGGTCGACGGTCTGGATCCGCGACATCGGCGCGATCCGCCGCTCCCGCGACCACCAGCCCGTCTGGGTGTAGACCGCCGTGTCGGTGACCTCCCAGCTGTGCACCACGTAGCGCCAGTGCGGCTCCACCACGACGTACGCCGCGAGCGCGAGTCCACCGAGCAGCCACAGCCACCACGGCAGGTCGAACAGGCTGAGCGGTCCGGCCAGCACGATCGGGACCGCCGCCAGCAGCACCGCCAGCAGCAGCGCCTCGACGGTCCACATCAGCCGCGCACGCGGGCTGACCCGCTGACTCGGCTCGCGCAGGCTTGGCGCACGGGAAGGCAGTGTCGCGTCCATCGCGACGAGCCTACGGATAGCGGGTCGAGCTCGTGGTCAGGCGGCGCTCCTCCGCTGCGGTGGTTTCGACGCGCCTGTCACGGCTTCGCAGGCTCAGCCGTAAGGCTTGCTCAACCTGAGTGCGCTGACGCAGCGAGCTCGTTCCTCACTCGCTGCTGCGCACTTCACATATCACCGCACCGTTGGTGACGGTCGCGCCGACCTCGGCCTGAAGGCCGGTGACGACGCCGGCCTTGTGGGCCTTGAGGGGCTGCTCCATCTTCATCGCTTCGATGACGACCACGGTGTCCCCCTCGGCGACCTCCTGGCCCTCCTCGACCACGACCTTGACGACGGTGCCCTGCATCGGGGAGGTGACCGCGTCACCGCTGGCCGCGGCGCCGGACTTCTTGCCGCCGGCTCGCTTGGGCTTCCCCTTCGACGCAGCGCCAGCGGCTCCGCCGGCGGTGATCGCGCCCAGGCCACCCGGCAGGACGACCTCGAGCCGCTTGCCGCCGACCTCGACCACGACACTCTGGCGCGGCTCCACCTCATCGGCTTCGGCCGCGTCACCGGCGTACGGCGCGATCTGGTTGTCGAACTCGGTCTCGATCCACTGCGTGTAGACCGCGAAGCTCGTCGGAGCCTCGGGCGGGCTGCCGATGTAGGCGGGGTCGGAGACCACCGCGCGGTGGAACGGGATCACGGTGGGCATGCCGTCGACCACGAACTCGTCCAGGGCGCGACGCGAGCGCTCGAGCGCCTGGGTGCGGTCGCGGCCGGTGATGATCAGCTTGGCGATGAGGGAGTCGAACGAGCCGGGGACGGTCTCGCCGTTCTCGTAGCCGCCGTCCACGCGCACGCCCGGACCGCTCGGCGGTCGCCAGGCCGAGAGGGTGCCCGGGGCCGGCATGAAGTTGCGGCCGCCGTCCTCGGCGTTGATGCGGTACTCGATCGAGTGGCCGCGGATCTCCGGGTCGTCGTACCCGAGCTCCTCGCCGGCCGCGATGCGGAACATCTCGCGCACCAGGTCGATGCCGGTGACCTCTTCGGAGACGCAGTGCTCGACCTGGAGGCGGGTGTTGACTTCGAGGAAGGAGATGGTGCCGTCCTGGGCGACCAGGAACTCACAGGTGCCGGCGCCGTAGTAGCCGGCCTCCCGCAGGATCGCCTTCGACGACTCGTAGAGCCGCTTCACCTGGTCGTCGGTGAGGAACGGCGCCGGGGCCTCCTCGACCAGCTTCTGGTTGCGTCGTTGCAGGGAGCAGTCGCGGGTCGAGACGACCACGACGTTGCCGTGCTGGTCGGCCAGGCACT
>ERZ761607.2603-NODE-2603-length-19155-cov-34.541571_pt1 | contig 19155 bp, 9 predicted proteins | sample MGYA00511164_ERZ761607 | MGnify/ENA primary metagenome ERZ761607 (study PRJEB28899, sample SAMN02445080) | bioreactor sludge metagenome | biome: EBPR sludge | place: Australia: Brisbane, Thorneside Wastewater Treatment Plant | collected 2011-06-22 ...
CGAAGTCGGTATAAGGATTAAGATATTTGGCAGCCATATGGGTCTTGGTTTACACTTTATACAAAACAACTTTTTAAAGACGTTTGTTCCAACTTTTGCTTCGGTGCGACAAGCTTTCGCATGTCATCGCTATTCATTAATCCTCTTTGGCATAAAGCATATAAAGCATGGACTTAAGTATAAAAAGAATTTGAATTTTATGATCTACATCTTATTTTTGAGAGTACCCTTTTCTAAATGCAGTCTATACATGAAATACATTCGCTTCTACTATCCACAAATAACTTTATTCCAAGCCTTTATACTGGGGATGTTGATTTTTGCAGGTACTGCCTTCATACAGTCCCCAAAGCAGTACAAGTACCAAGAAAAAGTTCTTGATCGCGAGGCATCGTTTAATCCTTCTGCTTTTATGTGGTATAACGCGCCGGCTACACGGTGGGAAGAGGCTTTGCCCGTTGGAAATGGACGGCTTGGTGCGATGGTGTTTGGTGGAGTAGAAGAAGAACGGCTTCAGTTGAACGAAGAAACGTATTGGTCTGGAGGGCCTTATTCGACAGTAGTGAAAGGAGGATACAAGGTATTATCGGAAGTGCAGCGTCTTGTTTTTGCTGAGCGCTATTTAGAGGCACACAATTTATTTGGACGTAACTTGATGGGTTATCCTGTTGAACAGCAAAAATACCAAAGCCTTGCGAATCTACATCTGTTTTTTGATCATGGAAAGCTAGTGGAGAATTACGAGCGTTCTTTAGACCTTGAAGAGGGCCTAACAAAAGTCGCCTATACTTCAAATGGAGTCCGATATAAACGAGAAGTTTTTGCATCCTCTCCCGATCAAGTTATTGTTATTCGGCTTACGGCGGATAAGCCCAATAGCCTGAGTTTTAGGGCAAACCTGCGAGGTGTACGTAATCAAGCGCACTCCAATTATGGTACGGATTATTTCAGGATGGACCCTGTCGGCAGAAATGGATTGGCGGTGACAGGGAAGTCGGCGGATTATTTGGGTATCGAAGGTAGAATCAGGTATGAGGGCCAGCTTAAAGCGATAACAGAAGGCGGTTCCATTCAAACAAATGGTGTAGATCTTCGTGTCGAAAAAGCAAGCACCGTCACATTGTATTTTGTTGCTGCTACGAATTTTGTCAATTACAAAGATGTAAGTGCGGATCAGCATACAAGGGTGGAAGACTACTTGCGAAATTTGGAGGGTAAATCGCCTGAACAGATTAAATTAGCAGCCATTGCCGATTATAAAGCGCTTTATGACCGTGCTTCTTTGGTCCTTCCGACCACTGAGTTTTCAAACTTTCCGACCAATGAACGAAAAGCCAAAAATCAAATAAAACCTGACCCCAGTTTGGCTGCTCTGGCCTATAATTTTGGACGATATATTCTCATCTCTTCTTCTAGAAAAGGAACACAGCCTGCCAATTTGCAAGGTATCTGGAATGATGATATGAACCCTGCTTGGGACTCAAAATATACGACCAATATCAATACTGAAATGAACTATTGGGCGGTGGACTCAGCCAACTTGAGCGAACTTTCCGAACCGCTGATTACGATGGTGAAGGAATTAACGGATCAAGGTACACAAGTGGCGCAGGAACATTACGGTGCAAAGGGATGGGTTTTTCATCAAAATACCGATCTCTGGCGCGTAGCCGCACCTATGGATGGGCCCAGTTGGGGGACTTTTACTACTGGCGGCGCATGGCTTACGACGCATCTTTGGGAACACTATCAATATACCCAAGACCGAAAGTACTTGAGTGAAATCTACCCCATTATGGAAGGCTCAGTACAATTTTTTACCGATTTCTTAGTACCCCATCCAAATGGCAAATGGCTGGTAACCAACCCTTCCACCTCTCCGGAAAACTTCCCTGATGGAGGTGGGAATAAGCCCTATTTTGATGAAGTAACTGGAAGCATATTGCCTGGTACCACTATCTGCGCGGGTTCATCCATTGATATGCAAATTTTGTACGATTTATATGGTTATTACCTTGAAGCATCAGATATCTTGGGAAGAAAAACACCATTGATTGAAAAGGTGAGGATTACACGCAATAAACTTGTACCGCCACAAATTGGGTCTGACGGCTCATTGCAAGAATGGGCAGATGACTGGAAGTCGCTGGAGAAAAACCATCGCCATTTCTCTCATCTATATGGATTGTATCCCGGAAAAGTACTCTGGGAAAAACGCACACCTGTCTTGATTGAGGCCTATAAAAGAGTACTAAATGAACGGGGTGATGGCGGTAAAGGCTTTTCAATGGCATGGAAAATGGCTCTCTGGGCAAGGCTTGGGGATGGAAACCGGGCTGCAAAAATATTCAATGGTTATCTGAATGAACAAAGTTGCAACCAACTGTTAGCACTGTGTGGCAAGTCCTTGCAGGTGGATGGCACGCTGGGAATGACCGCCGCAGTGACGGAAATGCTGATGCAATCCCACGATGACCATGTTCAATTGTTACCCGCTCTTCCCGATGGATGGCACTCCGGATCTTTTCGAGGTATCCGGGCAAGGGGTGGGTTTGAGCTTAATTTTAAGTGGGTAAATAACGTCCTGACACACTTCTCGGTGATATCAAAAACAGGAAAACCATTCCGTTTTAAAACAGATAATCCTCGCCTCGCAGTTACCAGCAATGGTAAGAAAATAGCTATTAAGTCAGTGAATGGTATTGTCGAATTCCCAACCACCAAAGACCAAACTTATTTGTTCCAACTCTAATTAAACAATCAAGATTGGACACCTTTTTGAGTTGTTTGAATGTGTTCATTAGAAAGGCGACGCAAAATCGCTTATAGTTTAGGAATTGCCTCCACGGCCAAGCGATCTACGCGGTTATTTAGGGCATCGTCTGCATGGCCTTTCACCTTAATGAATTGTACCCGATGTTTTTGGGTGAGGATTAGGAGTTCCTCCCATAGGTACTTGTTTTCGACAGGTTTATTGTCAGCTTTTCGCCAGTTCTTACGTACCCAATTTTGCAACCAACCAGCCTGAAACGCATTCACTAAATAGCTGCTGTCGGTGTGTAAATAGACTTCGCACGGTTCTTTCAACACACGCAGGGCTTCAATGGCTGCTTGTAATTCCATACGGTTGTTGGTGGTTTGTTTTTCGCCTCCTTGCAAGATCCTTTCGTGCTGGTTATAGAGGAGGAGGGCGGCCCATCCGCCTGGTCCAGGATTTCCACTACAAGCGCCGTCTGTGTAAATCGTTATGGTTTTCACGGTTTGTCTCCACTCATTTGTTGTAATGCTGCTTCTGCCCGTTGGTATGCAGGCTCTCCGGGCTTGGAAAGTGACTTCACCTTTTCAAATTGGGTTTTGGCATTGTCATTCCTGCCAATTGTCATGAGCATAACGCCCTTGTTAAAGTTTGCCTGAACATGATTCGGGTTTTGATCCAGTACTTTATTTGTGTTTTCGATGGCCTTCATAGGGTTAATGGCCTTGTCTTTTTTAGGTGCTTCGGTGATGGCATAGGTGAGGTAGGCCGCGCCCAGATCGGTTCGTACATCTGGGTTGTCTTTCACGGCCAAAGATTTTTCGTAAGCATCAATGGCTTTACCTGCCGCGTCAATTCGTGCCTGAGGATCGGGTTGTTTGTCCATCCAGTCGTACCATAAATGTCCGGCTTTCGCCCAAATATCTGAGGTATTGATGGTTTTTGCAGCTTCGGTCATCACGTTTCCAGCCAAGTCTTCGCGTTGGTTCTGTTGATACAAAAGTGCCAATTCTTCTGTCAGTCCCTGTTTTTTGATCGCATCGGTTTCTTTCTCAATTTTGGCCATCAGTTCATCTGCTTTAACCTGAACATCTTTCGAGACGGGTGCGGTTTTGGGAACAGGCGCTGTTTCGGCTTTTGTAGATTCTGTGGCGGGTGTACCAATAGCTCGTGTTAATGGTGGATGATCATAATTGGCCTTGCTCCACATGGTCACCCCAAAAAGAATCGCAACTAATAATATACTTCCTGCAATCCACAGGGTTTGCGTTTTTGGGGTAAAGGCTGTTTTTTCCGAGATGATGGCGGGGTCGGTGCGCAGCGGTTGTGTAGGGGGAATGGTCTGAAAGAGGCCATTTTCCGATATGGCATCGGAGATAGGGACACCACACAAGTAACAAAAGCGGGCTTCGGGACGGTTTTCGGCACCACATTGGTCACAAAAACGACTCTGGATGACAGGTTGGCTAACCGGAATCACTGTTGCTGGTGCTTGAATGGCCAACTGGTCCTCTACTACCCTGCTGTCGGATAAGTTAAAACCACATAAATCGCATTGTTGGGTGTTGTCGGTGAGCCTCGCACCGCAAGCCGGACAAATCTGTAGGTCTTTGTTCATGGAGCCTTAAATTTTTTGTATGTTAGGCGTTGCTAATGCCTTGATTTGGTAATTGGTTCCGTACAGACTACCGAACCAAAGCAGAAATTAGGGATATCCATCCTAAATCCACACGCTTCCAATGTGGTTTTAATTTTACATATATGATGACCGCGATCTGTAACAACCAATATTATTCAGTAAAAAACATGAAGAAAATCTTCTGGATATGGCTCGTCTGGCCTACGATAATCCTTGCCCAGACTGGAGAATGGCAACAAAAAGTGGTTTACGAAATGGATATTCAAGTTTTGGCAAATAAGCACCAACTCAAAGGATTTCAAAGGCTTACCTATACCAATAATAGTCCAGATACCTTGCAAATAGTGTATTATCATCTCTATTTTAATGCGTTTCAGCCTCAATCTATGATGGCCGAGCGAAACCGACACTTGCCCGATCCCGACGGGCGTGTGGTTCCAAGGATTTTTAACCTGAAAGAAAATGAAATAGGTTGGCACAAAGTAGAAGCACTGCGACAAGATGGCGTTCCGCTTGCCTTTGAAGTCTATGACACAGTAATGAAGGTGAAGTTGGATAAGGCGATTCTTCCCGGTCAAAGCACTGTTTTTGAAATGAATTTCCGGTCCCAGATTCCTCTACAAACACGCAGAAGTGGGCGTGATTCGAATGAAGGGGTGGACTTCTCGATGAGTCAGTGGTATCCTAAAATGGCGAATTACGATCAACGAGGTTGGTATGCCCGGCCCTATATCGGGCGCGAGTTTTATGCACCGTTTGGAACGTTTGATGTAAAAATCAGCATGCCTAAAGCCTATGTATTGGGTGGAACAGGCGTGGTGCAAAATCCGGACGAGGTGGGGCATGGGTATGGGGCGAAGCAAGCCTTCGGAGACACGCTAAAATGGCACTTTAAAGCCGAGAATGTACATGACTTTGCATGGGTGGCGGATACCGATTATGCACACGATACGGCCATTACTTCTGGTGGTAAAAAAATCCATATTTTATATCTGAAACAAAATGTGCAGGCATGGGGCGGTATGAAGGAAGTTGCACCTAAAATCTTAGATAAATTAAGTGAACTCTTCGGTGATTACGGATATCCACAATTTACCATTGCTCAAGCGGGAGATGGTGGAATGGAGTACCCAATGATCATTTTTATTACCGGAAGTAGGGGATCTTTGCAATCGCTTTTGGGGGTTACGATTCATGAAGGAGCACATGAATGGTTTTATGGTATGATGGGATCGAACGAGATGGATTATGCGTGGATGGATGAAGGATTTACGAGTTATGCTACCACCGAAGTTGCGGGCAAATTGCTGCGTAATCAGATTGATCCCAGTCATGCAGGCGCTTTTGGTGGAATATTAATGGCGCGGAAGTATGGGTTTTATGAACCACTTAGCACGCCTTCCGACTGGTTTGCTACCAACAGTGGGTACAGTACAGCGGCCTATTCCGGTGGGCAAATGATTGCAGAGATGTTGGGATATGTGATATCTCCCGAATTAAGGGATAAATGGTTTTTGGAATACTATAAAAAATTCCGGTTCCGGCATCCAGAGCCTCATGATTTGGAATTACTCGCCGAAAAAGTAAGTGGCTTACAATTGGACTGGTTCTTCGATCAATGGACGTTAAGAAATTGGAAAAACGATTATACCATTAGTAAATTATCGTATAATAAAACTGAAAAAGGTTATGAAACCGTTATAAAGCTAAAGCGATTAGGCAGAGCAGCCATGCCTATAGATTTGCAGTTTGTACTTGAAGATGGTAGCAACCAATGGGTTAATATCCCTCTGTCCGAAATGATGGGCCACAAGCCAGTGCCAAGCGAGTGGAAGGTATTGCCTGCTTGGGGTTGGACTTCGCCAGAATATACTGTAACGATAGCGCTACCACAAAAACCACTTTATGCCGAAATAGACCCATTTGGTCTGATGTTGGACGAAAATCGCCTCAATAACATAAGCAAAGGGAAATATGCTTATGTTACGAAGTTTATGAATCCACTTCAAAATTATTCAAATCGGTATAGTCGCGTATGGTCGCTCTATCCAGCCTATAACAGTCGCATGGGTATTGGATTTGGGGCACAAATTAAAGGTATTGCTCCCTTTGGCGATGATCTGCTGAACACACAGATGACGTTATACCCCATTCTTGGAAGCTATGACTATCAAATAAATAACCTATCGGATGCACTGGCTTTGCTGAACTATGATTTTTTGTACGAAAAGGAATTGGGGGAACGAGTCGGAGATTGGCGGGCCAAACTCTCGTTTGACAGCGATCAAGGAATTGTGGAAGATCGCCTTTTTGTTACTCGAAACCTCACACCGTCTTGGGATCGAAATAAACCTAAACGTATTTTATCTGTAGGATTTACGCATAATGATCGCATTATTGAAAATGCTTATCCGAATAAAGGTTATATATGGAGTGATAAAAATGTCTTGAGTGGAATGGTATTGTATCGTGTCAGTAGAGGTGATAAGTTGATAGAAGCCTTGGTGGAATTTGGTGGGGCATCCATAGATAAGCCACAATTCCTAAGCGATTATAATAGCGCCAATCGGTTCAGTGTAAAAGCTCAAAGACGCCTCTTAACTGGTAAACAAAAAAGTGTTCTGGCACGGGTGCAAGCTGGTATTGGCGTGCGCAATTTGGCTCCACAAAAGAGGTTTATTGCGGGAAGTCCAGATTTAGAAAACCAATGGAGATCGGATGCCTACCGAACGTTGTCTTCCCTTTCTGCCATTACGGAAGTAAAGGCCTTCTCCGGAGTGGGGCCAGTAAGTTATGGAATTGGCGGCCCCAATGAAGGATATTACATTCTTGCGGGTAGCCTCCTTTGGGAACTAACACCCAAGTTTAAGCCTGCCTTGCTGGCTCCTCTAACGGCAAATGTATTCGCGGGAATGGCTACTGTGGGCGATGGTTTACTGGGGGATGCTGGTCTTGCTCTAAACTACAACCTCGTGTCACTCGCTTCGCTGCAAAGGTGGGTGGGACAATCGGATGTGCTTGCGGGTATGAACCTTAGTCTTAAATTTCCATTTTTTGTAACTATGCCCAGGCATGTGGACGGAAAAAACCGATTTGCTTTCCGATACCTATTTGGCGTAGAGCATGCCTTTTAATGAATGTTGTACCTTGTTATTCTTTGTTTTAAGCCCTTAAATAATAATAGTATGAGGATTTGCATATCCTTTGTTTTATTCATAGGAACGGGTGTTTTGTCGAGCCGTGTGCTTGCACAGTACTTGCCACAGTTGCCGGATAAAAAATTAGTCGTCATGAATTTGGCGGCACATCCCGACGACGAAGACGGGCAGACGATGGCGTATTACCGTTATGCCAAAAATGCGGTGGTATATAGCATCATATATACACGTGGGGAAGGTGGTCAAAACGAAATCGGGCCAGAGCTGTACGAAGAACTGGGCGCACTTCGGACGCAAGAAACAGAGAGAGCAGCCCGCATTATAGGGACAAAGGTTTATTTTTTGAATTATCCCGATTTTGGGTTTTCTAAGTTTGCAAAAGAAGCATTTGAAAAGTGGGGAGGTAAGGAATCCGTTATTGCAAGGATTGTGTATATGGTAAGAAAGCTAAAGCCTGATGTGATGTTCACTAACCATGACACCGTAACCGTCGGCTCCAATCGGCAACATGGGCAACATCAGGCGGTAGGCATCTCGGCATTGGCAGCTTTTCGGCTGGCTGCAGACCCAACGTACCATCCAGAACAATTAAAAGAACCGGGCGTAAGCCTATGGCAACCGAAACGCTTTTTCTGGCGAAATTGGATGGCTACCTCCGGTGAAGTACAAATTGCCGTTTCGGATCCATATAAAAACGACCTGACCTATCAGCAAGTGGCTCTGGATGCCTTGAAAGAACATGCATCGCAAGGTATGGACTTTTTTGCAGGTCGGCGCTCCTTTCCACGATATACCTTTTTTAGGTTGATAGATAAGACAACGAATGCAGCCCTTCATCCGACGGACCTTGCTGGAAATTTAGAAACAACAGCACGGAAAGCAGATTTATCCTATTATTTAGATGCAGGAAACTATTTTTCTCCGATCAATGTCACGTTGGTAAATCGTCCGTCTGGTATTGTCACACAGGGAGATAAAGTGGTTATTAAGGTTCCGGGAAATGCCGCTACAACCCTGAAGATCTGGATGGATGGGGTTCCAATTAGCCTACAAAAAGAAGACAAACACCTGCTTAGTTTTCAGGTTCCTAAAGCGGCGAAGCCGTCTTTCCCTAAAATCACCTACCAATATGGACGGTTTTCTAATGCACCAGTTTTTACATATGCCGTTATTCGCCAGAACCGGATTGAGGCTGCAGGGTATTTACCGCTCGAAATTGCACCAGCTTTGTATTTAGACCCTGTTCAACCTGTCTTACGCATTCACGGAGGGGAAAACACCTTTACATTTACGGGTCAAAGCTTTGATCCTTCTGTAAGTCGTTTTCAAGCTACTTTTACCTTTAAAACGGAAGCGCTAAATGCAACAAAGGTGCATCATGCCATCGAGACAACAAAAGAGGGTGGCATAAAATTACAGATTTCGTTTGTGGCACCGAAGGATCTACCAGATGCGGATTACCCCTATGTTGTAACATTAGAAGGAGTAGGATCAAGGAAAGGAACGGCCAAGCGTAGCGGAACCATGCGGGTATTGGAACCTTTGGTGATGCCGGGCCTACATGTAGGCGTGATCAAGAGCTACGACGATACACTTCCAATGGCTTTGAAGGAACTGGGCGTTTCCTATCGGATATTAGATTCCTTAGACTTGGCTGAAAAGAAATTCAGCGGAATACAAACGATCGTGGTGGACATTCGAGCGTATTTTGTGCGCAAAGACTTGCGAATCTATAACCAACATTTATTGGACTGGGTGAAGGCAGGTGGAACCCTTATTGTGCAGTATCAAAAAACCTTTGAGTGGAATGCCGGAGAAACAGACCCGTTAGACCCGTCTAAAAAAAATCCAGAAACCTCTTTTGCTCCCTACTCCATCCGTCTGGGAATGCGAGATCGTGTGACCTACGAAGACGCACCTGTAACGGTGTTACAGCCCAAACACATTCTGTTACGGGAGCCTAACCTGATCACCGAGGAAGATTGGGAGGGTTGGATACAAGAACGAGGGTTGTACTTCCCCAGTCAATACGATCCAGCATACACCGAGTTGTTCGAGATGGCAGACCCAAACGAGAAACCCCAGCGCGGCAGCACGCTCTTGGCGACTTACGGTAAGGGGAAGTATTTATTTACTGCGCTTAGTTGGTACCGTCAGCTACAAGCCTTTCATCCCGGTGCTTTTAGGCTGTTTGCCAATATGATCTCGCTTCCATTTACCCAAGAGGAGTGATTATATGCCCCTGATACTTTAGAAACTTGTATCATTCACCCAATATGTAAATATATGAAAAGATTGAAGTTGGCTTGGTTTCTGATGTCCTTAAGCGTTTTGATACTACCCGCCCAAAAAAGAAATGACAAGTCAAGGCCAGTACCGACGCTCCTTTCTAAGTCCGAGGTGGCTCTGGATACGTCTTATCTGAGTACCAAACGTTTTAGGAATATCGGCCCTTTTCGGGGAGGACGTTCTGCGGCAGTGACGGGTATTGCGGGTAAGCCCTACACGTTTCTGTTTGGAAGTGTCGGCGGTGGTGTATGGCAAACCAAAGATGCCGGACAGACATGGCGAAACCTCTCGGATGGTTTTTTTGGTGGCTCAATCGGAGCCGTGGCGGTGAGCGAGTGGGATCAGAATGTGGTGTACGTGGGCGGCGGAGAGAAAACCGTGCGGGGGAATGTCTCGTATGGACTGGGGATGTGGAAGTCCGTAGATGCCGGAAAAACATGGCAGCACATAGGTTTATCGGACTCTCGGCACATCACCCGAATACGGATTCATCCCCAAAACCCCGATTTACTGTATGTTTCGGCATTGGGGCATTTATTCGGCCCAAACGATCAACGTGGCGTTTTTAGGAGTAAAGACGGAGGTAAAACATGGGAACGTATCCTCTTTGTTAGTCCAGATGCGGGAGCTGTAGATTTAGTGATGGATTCATCTAACCCACGTGTATTGTATGCAAGTACATGGCAAGTTAAACGTACTCCATATAGTTTAGAGAGTGGTGGGCACGGGTCAGGGCTGTGGAAATCTACGGATGGTGGCGACACTTGGCAAAATATATCTCGCGCCAATGGTTTGCCTAAAGGCTTGCTTGGTATTATTGGTATCACGGTCTCACCTGTCAATCCAGAACGATTGTGGGCCATCGTAGAAGCCGAAGACGGCGGTGTGTTCCGGTCGGATGATGCCGGAATAAATTGGCGGAAACTCAATGGTGACCGCAACTTGCGACAACGGGCTTGGTATTATACACGTATTTATGCCGATCCTAAGAATGAAGACCAAGTCTATGTCTTGAACGTGGGTTTTTGGCGCTCTAAAGATGGTGGAAGGACTTATTCCGAAATCAATACCCCACATGGCGATCACCATGACTTATGGATTGATCCCATAGATCCACTTCGGATGATTGTTGGGGATGATGGCGGAGCACAGGTTTCGGTGGATGGCGGGGAAAACTGGAGTACCTACCATAACCAGCCAACTGCGCAATTTTACAGAGTGGTGACCGATGATCATTTCCCATACCGGATCTATGGCGCACAACAAGACAATTCCACTGTCCGTATTGTACACCGCAGCGACGGTTTTGGCATTACCGAGCGGGACTGGGAAGAAACGGCTGGCGGGGAAAGCGGACACATTGCGGTAGATCCGCGTAACAATGATATTGTCTATGGTGGGTCATATGGTGGATTTCTGACGCGCAAAAACCACCGGACAGGCGAGGAAAGAGACATAAATCCTTGGCCGGATAATCCGATGGGGCATGGTGCAGGAGACCTGAAATATCGGTTCCAATGGAATTTTCCGCTGCTCTACTCGCGTCATTCCCCGACGACCCTTTACGCAGCCGCACAAGTTTTGTTCAAAACCGAAAATGAAGGACAAACATGGGAGCCAATCAGTAACGACCTAACCCGCAATGATCCAAAAACGCTTGGCCCGTCGGGTGGCCCTATCACCAAAGACAATACCAGCGTGGAATACTACGGAACCATTTTTTCTGTTGCTGAAGGCTTGGAGGAGGGTGTTATTTGGACAGGATCGGACGATGGATTGGTACATATCACCCGTAATGGAGGCAAAAAATGGAAACAAGTGACTCCACCAACCTCTCTGTTACCTGAGTGGGCACAAATCAATAGCATGGAGCCGCACCCAACCAATCCGGGTGGTTTATACCTTGCCGCAACTCGTTATAAGTCGGATGACAGTAAACCCTATCTGCTAAAAACAACCGACTACGGCGAAACGTGGACACTTATTACCAAAGGAATAGCCCCTGAACACTTCACGCGGGTCATTCGAGCGGATCCTGTCCGATCAGGTCTATTGTTTGCAGGTACAGAGTTTGGGTTATATGCCTCTATAGACGATGGGCAACAATGGTTTTCATTCCAGAAGAATTTACCAATAGTACCAATTACCGATATAACGATTAAAAACAATGATTTAATTTTAGCTACACAAGGTCGGTCTTTCTGGGTAATGGACGATCTGACGCTCCTTCATCAGTTGACCTCCGAGGTTTCAGCAGAGCCTTTTGTACTTTTTAAGCCAAGGCCAACGTATCGGATGAGTGGCGGTGGTGGACGTGCTTCGCTGACCGTAGGGGAAAATCCGGTAAATGGTGTCCAACTTTTGTATTATTTCAAGCAAGTGCCTGATAGCGCTGCCGTAAAGTTAAAACTCATTGGGCGCGATGGTAAAACCATTCGTACTTATTCACCCAAGGGCAAACCCGAAACTCGGATGTCCCTCAAAAAAGGGATGAATACCTTTGTTTGGAATATGCGATATCCTGAAGCTGAGCGGTTCGACGGGCTGATTTTGTGGGCAGGTGGCACGCAAGGCCCCAAAGCACCGCCCGGAGTCTACGAAGTCCGTCTTTTTGTTGGGAAAGATTCTCTTTCCGTTCCTTTTGAGATTTTAAAAGACCCTCGTGTACAGGCCACTCAAGCCGATTTAGAGGCGCAGTTCGAGTTTCTGGTAAAGGTCCGGGAGGATCTGTCGGCCATTCATCGGAGTATAAAACAAATTAGGGCCACACGCGATGCCATCAAACGGGTTTCCGGAGGCGATGCAGCCATAAAAACCGCCGGAGACTCCTTGGTACGTTCGATGACGGCCATTGAAGAGGCTTTATACCAAACCAAAAATCAAAGTGGTCAGGATCCGCTTAATTATCCCATCAAACTCAATAACCGACTCAGTGCTCTGGCATCATCCGTTGGTTCCGCCGAAGCCCGTCCCACAGATCAAGCGGTTGCGGTTTATGCCATGCTAAAGCCTTTGATCGCAGAACAGTTGGAAATGTGGAAGACGATAAAAGAAACCGATATTCCATCTTTCAACCAATTGGTAGCATCCAAAAACATCCCAGCAGTTAAACTGGATTGATGTAAAAGGCGAAGAAATGAAAAGGCTACTCCGTTTTTGGGGTAGCCTTTTACTTATTGTGCGCATGAGGTCATTCCAGTGGAAACTCCATTGCTTTTAGTTTTTTCCAACACAACCAGAGCGCACGGGGTACGTGAAAGCAACCTTTATATGGTCCTCCTTTGAAGCGATGTGTAACATTTCCATACCGATCTAAGTAGCCATACCATTCGCCAAATTCGGGATCGGGGAAGTGGTTAAAGGTGTAGGTTGTCGTCTCCTCAAAGCGTTTTAGATCTTCCCCTTCACCTGTCAGGCTATAATTCAGCAAATGCGCGTACATGGCTTCGCAGTGTGGCCACCAGAGTTTCATGTTCCATTCGAGGGCTGTTGGGGAATAGCCATCTGCATCCAAAAAATAGTATAACCCTCCATATTCCTGATCCCATCCGGCATCATGTGACCACCGAACCATTTGAATGGCAATGTCCTGTAAGTCTGGGCGGCCTAGGCGCTGTGCCCAATGTTGGAGGAACCATCCTGCCTCGATGGCGTGACCCGGATTCAGCAAGCGTCCATCGGGATTATCCACAAGGCTTCCATTCGGTGATACGTTTTCAAAAACCGTTTGTACTTCTTCGTGGATGTGGAGACGCATTTGACTGATGCAATCTTCGATTTTGGGCATATACGGAGCTATTTCGTCGCCGGCTACTTCTTCGATTAGGTTGAGCAGGATCATCGGTACGGCCAACATTCGCATTGGTGTTGCCCCCTCATAAGCAGGGCGGCCTACTTTGGTCCAGTCAAAGGCCCAATCCCAAACTTTTTGTAATTCTAGGCGGGCTTCTGCCAAGAATTCAGGACGTTTGGTGGCACGGCTATACTCGGCAAGGGCCATGATGTAGAAGCACTCCGAGAAGATTTTGCGTTGTAGATAGACAGGTTTTCCGTCTGCGGTCATGGAAAAATAAACGCGGCCGTCGGGTTGGATAGTTTTTTCGCGGAGGAATTTTGCGCCGAGATTGGCCATGTGTAGCCATTCGGGTTTTTGCCCTACATCGTTGTAGAGTTTACTAAACATCCAAGTTTCGCGACCTTGTAACCATATGTGTTTGCGCGTGTCATAAACCGTTCCGTCTCGGTCTAAACAATTAAAAAAGCCACCATTTTCCTCGTCTGGCGAGTGCTTAAGCCAAAAGGGAATCACACGGTCAAACAGCTCCGTTTCAAACTTTTGGCGGTAGCGGGTAATTGTTTGGGATGTCATAATAAAAGATAGACTTAGTATTGAATTGGTTCTATAGGATTAAAAAAATCGATTTGTGCAGTATTTACGGTTTCTTTATATGCAGGCCAAGTCCGGCTAAAGAATTCGTTTACCGATGTAATGGCGGCCCTTGCGGCGGCTTCAGCATGTTCTACAGCCCATTGTTCGGTCAGGCCAGAGGCACTAAACGAGGAGCCAAGGTAGCCTCGTGCATTTCCCAGTTTTGCGGTTACAGTATTGGGATTCCGAGCGACGCCTTGTCCGGCCTCTTTACCGATCATATTTTCTAAGAGCAATTTCAGGGCCTCAGCCGCTTCTTTTCCCTTGTCTTTCACGGTTTTCGCGGCTTCGTCGGAACGGTCTTTGACTTGTTCTTCGATAAGTCGTAAGGTTCTTTGTGCTTCTCGGATTTGGTCTGCGGCAGTTGTTACGGCTTCAGTGGCACGTTCTACACGTTCGATCAAAAGCGCATTGGTTCCCATGGCTGCGGTCGTGGCGGTTTCATTGGGATCAGCAGAGACCTTTACCGCTTGCTCGGCGAGACTTGTACCAAATGTAACAACCACTTTATATGTACCGGGCAAAACCGACGCGCCACCAGGTTCGGGTGCTTCCGGATCGGTTGGCTTGGGTTGGCTAGGACTGCGAACGCCTTTTTTGTTTAATCCCCAAAAAAACCGCTGAACCCCGTCTTCTGCTTTTCTACGAATCGTTCGGATTTTTTCCCCGCTTTGGTTATAAACCTCGATGGTTATGTTTGTAGGTAACTTTGCGTCTTTACCGGCACTTTCTTTGGCTTTTGCTATATTTAAGGCATAGGTAATCATGGCTCCACGTGGGCGATTTTCACCGGAAAAAATGCCTGCTCCGGCAAAACGGGTTCCTGTGGCTTCTGCCCAAGACGAAAGAATGGCTTCCGGAATCGGAAAGAGTGTAAGTGGGTTTTGTAAAAGGGTTGTGTTTTGCGCAAGAGCGCGTAAGGGACGAATGTCATCCAATACATAGACCCCGCGCCCAAAAGTTCCCACCACCAAATCGGCCTCGCGTGCCTGAAGAGCCAAATCCATCGTCGGAGCTGTAGGAAATCCTGCTTTCCATTTACTCCAGTTCTTGCCAAAATCTATGCTTACATAAAGTCCCGTTTCCGTTCCTAAAAAGAGTAAATTTGGTTGTTCGGTATCTTGTAGGATGGTTAAGGCATACCCGAAAACCTGTTGGGGTTGTACGATCTTTGTCCAAGTTTTTCCAAAATCTTTTGTATGTAAAATATAAGGATTCCAGTCATTCATTCGGTGGTTATCTAAAACAATAAATGCTTCAGCGGGATTATAAGTGGAAGCACGGATTTGGTTCACCCAAATATTGGCGGGTAATCCTTTGATATTCGGTGTGACATTGACCCAGTTTTGACCACCATCTTGGGTTAGTTGTACCAAGCCGTCATCTGTCCCCACCCAGATTACTCCTTGTTGTAATGCACTTGGTGCAATGGCGACAATAGTGGTATGATTTTCGGCACCTGTTTGGTCTATTGTCAGGCCGCCGGACTCTGCTTGTTTTTGTTTTTCGGGATTATTTGTCGTTAAGTCTGGAGAGATGATACTCCAAGAGTCTCCTCTGTCGGTGGATTTGTGGAGGAATTGACTTCCATAATAAATGGTGGTTGCGCTAAACGGATCGGTAGCCAATCCTGCATTCCAATTAAAGCGGAGTGGTTTGTCTTCTGGGTGCTTTGGCTTGATTAACTTTTGTTCTCCGTTAAGCAAATCAGTACGAACCAAGCCCCCTTGTTGTGACATCGCATAGACAAATCGGCTGTTGGATGGATCTAATACCACGTCAAATCCATCACCAAAACAGACTTCTTCCCACATGCTATTTCTTATGCCGCCAGTACGCCAAGCATAAGCAGGGCCACGCCAAGAGCCATTGTCTTGAAGGCCTCCATACACATTATATGGCAAGGCATTATCCACATTTATATGGTAAAATTGAGCCAATGGCAGGTTTTCCACAAATCGCCATGTTTTGCCACGATCTTGCGAAATAGCCACACCGCCATCATTGCCTACCATCATGTAGTTTGGATTCTTGGGATGAATCCACATTGCGTGATAATCGGGGTGAATGTCATTATAAGGGATCAGGTTCTGGAAGGTTTTCCCCCCGTCTTCAGATTGATCTACCACCACATGCAGGTTATAGATACGGTTTTCATTTCCCGGATCCACATAGATCTCCCAAAAATAAAAGGGACGGCTACCAATGTTTTTATCTGTGACAAAAGACCAAGTGTGGCCACCATCCGAAGACTTGTAAAGCCCGTTTTTCTTTGATTCGATGAGGGCGTACACAATATTAGGACGTGAAGGCGCAATAGCGATTCCTGTACGTCCAATGTCACCTTCAGGCAAACCGTCTTCTTTTCCAAGACGCTTCCAAGTGATTCCACCATCGGTGGTTAGGAACAAACCAGAACCCATACCGCCCGATTTAAAGAACCAGGGCCACCGACGATGTTCCCACATTCCGACAATCATCTTCTTGGGGTTTTGCGGATCCATTACCATCTCGCTTACCCCAGAACGAACATCTGTGAATAGAATACGTAACCACGACTTACCGCCATCGGTGGTCTTGAAAACGCCGCGAGACTCGGTTTCACCCCATGTAGGGCCTTTTGCCCCGATATACGCCACATCAGGATCGGTGGGATCCAAAATAATCCGGTGGATATTTCGTGTATTTTCTAAGCCAAGATGAATCCATGTGCGGCCTCCATCCATAGACTTATAGACCCCATTCCCTCCATTTTCGGAATTTCGCGGATTGCCTTCACCCGTTCCCACCCAAACGATGTCAGGGTTCTGTTGGTTAACAGCCAATGCGCCAATACCCGCAACGGGTTCATCGTCAAAAATGGGTGTCCACGCCACGCCGCCATCGGTGGATTTCCAGACGCCTCCAGAGGCGGCCCCAATGTACATCACGCTTGGATTATCGTGTACCACTGCAATGGCTGTTACCCGACCGCTCATGCCCGCAGGGCCAATGCTACGTGCTTTCATTCCCGCAAACTTAGATATGTCTAACGGTTGTGCTGGGCTGAACAGGCTGAAAACAACAAACAAACTTAGGACAAATACAAGATTTATCCACAAAGAACGAACTCTTAAGCGCATGGGAAACTGGTTTTGGTAATAGGGTACTAAACACTGCACAAGATAAGCAAAAACGTTACAGGTATCTCCTACGATGAACGCAATATTTTGGAACATCGAAGAACGCCTAAGCCGGAATGAAGTAAGAAATAGAATCGGTATTGAACAAGTTGGGGTTAAAAGGGTGAGGTTTTGCACCCTGAAGTCCTTAAATTGATTGAAAAAATGAAAATCCTTCATACGGCTGACATACATATTGGGTACGAAAACTTTGGGCGTTTAGATCCTGCTACGGGATTAAATACCCGCCTCTTAGACTTTAAACGTTGTTTTGATTTTATGGTGGAAACAGCGATAAAAGAACAAGTGGATGTGTTTTTATTTTGTGGTGATGCCTACCGCACCCATGATCCCTCGCCCACACAGCAAAAAATCTTTGTGGATTGTTTAAAACCTATTGCTGATGCAGGAATCCCGATGGTCATGCTCACAGGCAATCACGATCAGCCCGTTTCTTTTGGGAAAGCGTCGTCTATCTCTATTTTTGAGCATCTGACGGGCAAGGTTATGGTCTTTGAGCAACCAGATTTAAAGGTTATTCAGACAGCATCAGGGCCTCTTCAGGTTTTGGGTTTACCTTGGCCCGTTCGTTCAAAACTTTGGGCCAAAGAGGAGCACAAACAAAAAAGTCCTTCTGAAGTACGAGAGATGATAGAAGCCAAATATGCAGAATATATAAAAGTTGTTATGGAGCAGGACATAGATCCAGAGGTGCCGTGTGTTCTGGCTGCTCATCTTACCGTTCAAGGCGCAGAAATGTCTGGCTCGGAACGCAGTAGTGTAATTCAGCATGAACCCACTTTTTTGGTGAGTAGCCTCGCACATCCACAATTGGATTATGTGGCATTGGGGCATATTCACCGTTTCCAAGACCGGAATAAAGGATACAAACCCCCTGTGGTGTATGCGTCCAGCATCGAGCGGGTGACATTCAAAGAGGCCGATGCTGAGAAAGGATTTGTCCTTGTAAGTATTACCGGACAGGGTCGTGAGCGCGAGACCCAGTACCGCTTTGTCGAAACACCCGCTCGTCGGTTTGTTTCGGTCTCGGTGGATGTTCGTGACTGCACCAACCCCACCGAGCGAATCATTACAGAAATCCGAAAATATGTAGTTAACGAAGCCATCGTGAGAGTGCGCTACGAGGTTAATGAAGACCAAACGAATCTTGTAGATCTTGCTGCTATTCGTTCCCAATTGACCACTGCGGCCTCGATTGCTTCTATCGAACGGGTGGTGGAACGAAGACAAGTACAACGTACAGCTACACTCACACGTGACGCCTCTCTCAAAAGCGCTATGGAAGCTTACATTGCCCGCCATGAACACCTTGAGCCTATCGGAGAAGACTTGATTGAAAAAGCTTTGGCTTTGGATCAGTTGCTGGCTGTTTCGGAGGTCGTCTAATTGGGAATCATATTTCGGCCTGAGATGTGATTCGTTTACATCTATTTTAGTTGAATTCTGGAAATGTTTCGGGTGAGCCAGCAAAGCAAACCGCTTGAAATCCGTTTTTTTGTATTGTCCATAGTTTTCATGAAAACAAAAGAAGCCTATAAGTTTAGTCTTACCATTCCTCTTTGGATAAGCCCGTAATTGCTTCAATCATTGACACGTCTAATCCTTGCGCAAGCATTTTTTGTACCATAGCCCGCTGTGCAATTTTTAAGCCTTCTTCGCGTCCCTGTTCTCTGCCTTCTTTTTTTGCTTGCTCCAATGCGTAT
>ERZ761607.2604-NODE-2604-length-19152-cov-6.460858_pt1 | contig 19152 bp, 17 predicted proteins | sample MGYA00511164_ERZ761607 | MGnify/ENA primary metagenome ERZ761607 (study PRJEB28899, sample SAMN02445080) | bioreactor sludge metagenome | biome: EBPR sludge | place: Australia: Brisbane, Thorneside Wastewater Treatment Plant | collected 2011-06-22 ...
CGCTGGCACATGTCGCCCTGCCGTTTGCCGCCGACGATCCGATCTACGGTGGCCAAGCCTTGCGCGAGGGCGCGCTCATCCACCTCGGCAAGCTCGCCTTGCGCGGCGAGCGCGGGGTGCTGCAGATCCCGGCGGCGGATATGTTGCGCCTGCGCTGGAACCCCTTTTTCCCCTACGTCGAAGGGCGCGTTTTGGCGTTCACCGGACTGGCTGGGGCAGAGCGCGTCAGTGCGGAGGCTTGTCGCGCACGTGGCGCTTGTTGACCGCTCGAAGGCTTGACGCGTCGATCCGTCGATCGCGCGGCCACGGATTCCCGACGCGGCTATAATCGGCCGCTGGACGTCCCATCCATCCTCGGCAATCCTTATCCGCCGGGCCTGCGCGTGCGGCGAGACTCGATACTCTATGGTCGCTGTTGCGACCCAGTCGCCGGGAGGCTACCGGCCGGACACCTGCAGATGAAATACCATGATCTGCGCGACTTCATCGCGCAACTGGAAGGCATTGGCGAACTCAGGCGCATCCGCGTCGAGGTCGATCCGCGCCTCGAAATGACCGAGATCTGCGACCGCGTCCTGCGTGCTGGTGGACCAGCGCTGCTCTTCGAGAATCCCAAGCGGCACAGCGTGCCGGTGCTGGCCAATCTCTTCGGCAGCCCGCGGCGGGTAGCGCTGGGCATGGGCCAGGAGTCGGTGCTGGCCTTGCGCGAGGTTGGCAAATTGCTCGCCTACCTCAAGGAGCCCGAGCCGCCGAAAGGGCTCAAGGATGCCTGGGACAAGCTACCGGTCCTCAAGCAGGTGCTCAACATGGCGCCGCGCCTGCGTTCGTCGGCACCCTGCCAGGAGGTGGTCTGGGAAGGCAAGGACGTCGATCTCTCGCGGCTGCCGATCCAGCTCTGCTGGCCGGGCGACGCCGCGCCGCTGATCACCTGGGGGTTGACGGTGACCCGCGGGCCGCACAAGGCGCGCCAGAACCTCGGCATCTATCGGCAGCAGGTGCTTGGTGCGAACAAGGTGATCATGCGCTGGCTGGCGCATCGTGGTGGCGCACTCGATTTTCGTGAGCACTGCCTGCAGCACCCCGGCCAGCCTTTTCCGGTAGCGGTGGCGCTGGGTGCCGATCCGGCAACGATTTTGGCGGCGGTGACACCGGTGCCGGACAGCCTCTCCGAATATCAGTTTGCCGGTCTGCTGCGTGGCGCCAAGACCGAGCTGGTGAAATGCCTGGGTTCCGATCTGCAGGTTCCGGCTTCCGCCGAGATCGTTCTCGAAGGTTACATCGATCCCGGCGAGACCGCACTGGAAGGTCCGTATGGGGACCACACCGGCTACTACAATGAAAAGTCGCTGTTCCCGGTGTTCACCATTGAGCGTATCAGTATGCGCCGCGAGCCAATCTACCACAGCACTTACACCGGCAAGCCACCCGACGAACCGGCAATGCTCGGCGTGGCGCTAAATGAAGTCTTCGTGCCGCTGTTGCAGAAACAGTTTCCCGAGATCGTCGATTTCTACCTGCCGCCGGAAGGCTGCTCCTATCGTCTGGCGACGGTGAGCATCAGGAAGCAGTATCCGGGGCACGCCAAGCGCGTGATGTTCGGCATCTGGAGCTTCCTGCGCCAGTTCATGTATACCAAGTTCATCATCGTCGTCGACGACGACGTCGATATCCGCGAGTGGAAGGAAGTGATCTGGGCGATGACCACGCGTGTCGACGCGGCGCGCGACACCCTGATCGCCGAGAATACGCCGATCGACTATCTCGACTTTGCCAGCCCGGTCGCCGGGCTGGGCAGCAAGATGGGTCTCGATGCGACTAACAAATGGCCGGGTGAAACCAGCCGCGAGTGGGGCACGCCGATCGTCATGGACACCGCCGTCAAGGAGCGGGTCGATGCGCTATGGAGCGATCTCGGGCTGTGACTGCCGATGGTTTGAGCGCAGCCCCTGCGTGACCTCGCGCTCGGCCCGTTGATGTCCCGCGTAGCGCGGCAAGAGCGCTGCGCCACTGGAGAGCAAATGAGCAATGACTTGATCCCCGATTCCTACCTCGAAGGCGAGCGCGCCTGGTGCCACGTCATCTACGCCCTGCACGCGCTGGCGGTGGTGATCGGAGTCGCCGGCGCGGCGAGCGTCGCTGGCGCCTTCGTCTTCGGCGTGCCCTCCTTGATTGCCGTCGTCCTCAACTACGTCAAGCGCAGCGATGTCCGCGGCACCTGGCTCGACAGCCACTATCGCTGGCAGATCCGGACCTTCTGGTTCACGGCGCTGTGGCTGTTGATCTACGGCTTGCTGATCATCACCATCATCTTTATTCCAATCGCCTGGCTGTTGATCGTCATCCTTGGCCTGTGGGTCGGCTATCGTGTCATCCGCGGCTGGTTGGCGCTGTCCGGACGACGAGCGATCGACGACGTCTGAGGGAACTCCCGGATTAGCGGTCAGCGACCCACAGCAGCAGGGCATCCAGGGCGGCTTTGCCGAGGCGGGCATTCGGGTCGTTGATCAGGCCGACGACGATCCAGCGCTTGCCGCTGTTGTCCAGCACGAATCCGGCAATTGCGCGCACGCCTTCCAGATAGCCGGTCTTCAGGTGCGCTCGGCCGGTCGCCGAGCCATTCTTCAAGCGCTTGCGCAAGGTGCCGTCGACACCGGCGACCGGTAGTGAGGCGATCAGTTCGGCCATCACCGGGCTCCGCCAGGCAGCCTCGAGAAGCTGCGCCAGGCCTGCTGCCGAGACGCGTGCCTGGCGCGACAGGCCGGAGCCATTGTCGATGAACAGTTCGGGCAGCGGCAGATCGTTGGCCAGTAGCCAGCCGGCCAGCTGTCGACGCGCGCCCTCGATCGTCGCCGGCCGTTCGCTGTCCAGTGTCAGGAACAGCTGGCGTGCCATGACATTGTTGCTGTACTTGTTGATGTCGCGCACGATCTCGCCGAGAGTCGGCGACTCGTGGACGACCAGTGTGGTGGCGCCAGGAGGTGTGCGGCCTTCGCGCACGCGGCCGCTGAAGCGGCCACCAAGTTCGTGCCATAGCGCACGAAAGAGGCTTTCGACCTGCCGGTCAGCCGTCCATGGCGCCAGGCTCAGGCCGCGTTCGCCACAGGCCGCCGGAAAACTGCCGCTGAGTTCGATGCTCAGCCCCTTGACCACCAGGCTAAGCTGTTCCCGCCAGTCGCCACAGGCACCACGACCGAGGCTCAGGCGATTGTCGATGTGCAGGCCCTCGCTCGGTGTTTCGGCGATCACGCGCACGGCGTTTCCCGTTGCGTCGGCCTGCAGGAGAAGGCTCAGGCTCTTGAAGTTCACCAGCAGGGCGTCGGGTCCGGCATTGTAGGGCCGCAGCGGCTGTTGGTCGAAGTCGCCCGGATCGTGTGTCGGTAGCGCAAAGGCGCTGCGATCGAGAATCAGGTCGCCGCTGATTTCACTCACTCCGCGTTGGCGCAACTGGCGCAGTAAGCGCCAGAACTGTTCCAGCGCCAGCTTCGGGTCGCCGCTGCCGCGCAGGTACAGATTGCCCTTGAGCCGGCCGTCGCGTGGGCTGTTGTCGGCGAGCACTTCAGTGCGCCAGGTATAGGCCGGGCCGAGCATTTCGAGGGCGGCATAGGTGCTTACCAGCTTCATCGCCGAAGCCGGGTTCATTGCTTGCTGAGCGTTATGACTAAGCAGCGGCGGTCCCCCGTCGACCGCCTGTACGACGATGCCCACCGCACTCGCCGGGATTCCGGCCTGTTGCAGGGCTTGGCTGACGGCGCCTGGCAAGTCGGCAGCGCGGGCCAGCGGCAGAGCGCCGAGCAACAGGGCGGCCAGCACGGCCAGGAAGCTCAGGAAAGGCGCCCTTGCGGCGCCCCGAACTTGGCCAGAGGTGGGCATCATGGGCCGCGGAAGTTGCCGGGCGAGGCGTGCGGGAAAAGTGGCTCCGCTCAGCCCTGGTCCCAGGGTGCCGGATGACTGAGGAATTCGCTCAGCATGGCGTCCAGCTGACCGAGGAGGAGGTCGCTACGTCCGGCCAGCCAGGCCCGAACGAGATCGCTGTGGTGCCCCGGCAGGGCTTCCGCGACTAGATGTTCGGCAACGGCGAAGTCGTTCATCCGGCCGAGCAGGTCGAGCAGCCCGGCCGCACTCTCCTGATAACGCTGCAGGCGGCGGGCGGGGAACAGCGGGGCAAAGAACTCGAGCGCATAACGCAGTCGTTTCAGCGCCTTGCGCAAGTCGTGCCGGGCTTCCGGATTCGAGTCCTTGGTCAGGACGGCCAGTTCGGCGACCTTCTTGGCACGCTTGGTCAGCGAACGCGGGGCAAACAGGGTCAGCGCCGGCTTTTTCTTTTCCGGCAGGGCGACCGTCGCCGCAGTGAACTCGAGCAACAACTGCGAGTAGCTGGGGGATGCGATTGCCGCCTGCGCTGCCTTGCGGCAGGCGGTCAGCTGGATCGCCGCTTGCTTGGCAACTGCCTGGACGTCGCTGTGATCGGGAAAAGCCTTGCTGATCGGTGGCAGGACCTCGGTGATAAAGACGTCCCAATTGCGTGTGTCGCCGAGTTGCCCGGCGAGCGTACTCCAGCGTGGGTCGAATTCACTGACGTATTCTGCCGGCAGCAGCGGTCGCCAGAGTCGAATTGCCGAACGCAGGCGACGGATCGAAACTCGCGCCTGATGGACGAAGCCCGGATCGTCGCTTTCACGTGCGCCGCGTTCGTTGCCCTGCAACTGCATCAGGCAGGCGAAGACCGTGCTACGAAAGACCCCGATGCTCGACATGCCCAATTGCAGCTGCGCGTCGGCGGCCTTGGCCGGCTTGCGCTCCGTGTTGGCGGCGAGGCGATAGCCGCGCTCGGCCTTGCTGGGGTTTTCGGGGTGCAGCGGTAGATCTTTTTGCAGGGCCATGGCCACCTCAAAGAGATCGGCGACGCTGCCTTCGAGCAGTTCGAGCTCGACTTCGCAGATTGTCTCCTGGCGTCCGTCGGAGTCAATTTTCCCACGGTCCAGAGAAAGCTCGATGCGTGTCCCTTCCTGGGGAGCGAGCAGCCAGCTGAGGCGCGTGAAGTCGGTACTGAACAGTGGGGCCAGTTCCGGCCTTGCCGCTTCGAGGAAGCGGCGCAGCTTCGGATTATCGACATGTGAAAAATCGAAGTCGCCCGGTTGACCGGGAACCTCCCATTCATTGCGTTGTGCCAGGCCGCCGGGTGACGGTGCATCGCTCTTGACGGTCAGCAACCACTCCGCGCCCTTCTGGCGGTAGCGCACGGCAATGCGTTTTGCCTGAAGTCGTCGGTCGGGAGTGTCGTAGTAGGTGCTGATCAGCTTCTGGCGGTGCGACTGGGTATTCGCCAGTATCGGGTGTGCCGGAAGCCTTCGCGCTGCGCTGGCGGGAATGCTCAGCTTGATCTCGGTTTCCAGTGCCATTGATGGGGTCTCCTCATTGAGTTGTTATAGGTGCGGCAGATTTCAGAGATCATAGTTGCGTAGTGCATCGACATCGGCGATGTGGATTCGTCGCCCGTCGACGACGATCAGGTCTTTTTCCGAGAGTTCGTGCAGGATGCGCGAGAAATGCTCCTGCGTCAGATTGAGGCGCGACGCGATGACGCCCTTGTTGGTCGGCAGCGTGATGGTGATCTCCTTCTCACCGTCCTTGCTTTCCTCGCGCAGCAGGTAGCCGATGATTCGCCGGCGGCCCGAATGCAGCGAGTAGGACTCGACGTCGTTCATCAGCTGGTGCAGGCGCATGGACAGTCCGGCGATCATCTTGCGGCCGAGTTTGGGATCGGCATCCAGTTCTTCGTTGATCGCCGCCTTCGAGATGTGCAGCACCAGCGAGTCTGCCAGCGCCTGTGCATAAACCATGAAGGGCTTGTCGGTGAACATCACCGCTTCGCCGAAGGTTTGCCCCTGCGGCAGGATGTCGACGACTTTTTCGCCGCCTTGCGGCGAGGTGAACGCCAGCTTCACCTGGCCATAGACGATCAGGTAGAAGCCGGTCGGGGTGTCGCCCTTGTGGAACAGAATGTCGCCACGGCTGGCATTGATTTCGCGTGTGCCGCGAGCAAGGCGTGCGATTTCCTCGTTTTCCAATTCATTGAACAGCGGTACGTGCGCCAGCAGCGCTTCAATATTGATGCCCGGTTGGGACGAGTGCATAAGCGGTTTCCGAAACGGTCAGGCAGAAGCAGGAGAATCTTTGGGCAACAATATTCGCATTTGTGCTCGCCGGGGGCAAGTGATCTTCAGCAGCGCTTCGCTCATCGGCCTGGCCGCCGCCAAAAAATGACATGTTGATTACTCGCGGAAGGTGGCGGGTGGCGCATGGCGTTTGGCATATCGTGCGGCCTGGCCGTATACTCAGGCGATTTTTTGAGCGAGGCAGTTGTGGATTCGAACGTCGTGACGCTTAGTTCGGAAGCACCTTTGGTGCCGGAAATATCTGCAGGCACGCCCGCTAGGCTGGCGCGTGCCTGGTTGTGGTTGGGGGTGATGGCGCTGATCGGCTCCGGCTTGTTGGCGGTGCTGCTGGTCCTGTCGCGAACGCCCGGCATTCAGGACGTCTTCCCGCTAAAGGATCTGTTCCGCGCGGCGCTGGTGGTGCACGTCGACCTGTCGGTGGCGGTGTGGTTCATGGCTTTTGCCGCGGTCATCTGGTGCGCACTTGGCAGGAGCGGGCTGGCCTGGCTGGGTTGGAGCGGTTTCGCCCTGGCCGCCCTGGGCACTGCGCTGATGACCATTTCACCGTTCTTTCCGGGCGCCGAGCCGGTGCTCAACAATTACATCCCGGTGTTGAAGCAGCCGCTGTTCTTTACTTCGCTGTGGATCTTCGCCGCCGGCATGAGTCTGGCGGTGCTGCGCGCCTTGATCACCACCTGGCCGCACCGCTTTCTCGGTGAACCGCTGCGCCTTGGCGCTTTTTTGGGTGCGGTCGCCGCTTTCCTGGCGCTGGCCGCGTTCTACTGGTCGTGGCTACTGGTGCCCGAAGTCGAGGGAACGATTTATTACGAAGTGATGTTCTGGGGAGGCGGTCACACCCTGCAGTTTCAGCACGCCTTGCTGATGGTCGTTGCCTGGCTGTGGATCGCCGCGGCGCTGGCGCGCCCGTCGGCGGCATCGCCACGGGCGGTGTCGGTGCTTTTCCTGGTTGCCGCCTTGCCGCTACTGGCGGTGCCGGCGATCTATGTGTTGTTGCCGGTCGGCGAGCTGCCGCATGTCGAGCTGTTCGCCAAGTTGATGGAGTGGGGCCATCCCTACATGGCACCGCTGATCCTGCTCGGCGCCCTGTCCTTGTGGGGAGTGCGCACGCTGCCGGCAGAGCCGGCGAAGTCGGCGTTTGTCGCTTCTTTCACCTTGTTTGCGCTCGGTGGTGTCCTCGGCTACATGATCCACGGTGTCAACGTCGTTATCCCGGCGCACTATCACGGCTCGACGGTTGGCGTCACGCTGGCCTTCATGGGGCTGGCCTATGTGCTCCTGCCTGGCCTCGGCTTCGGCCCGGTCGAGGGTCGCATGGCGCTTTGGCAACCCTACGTCTATGGTGGCGGTCAGTTGATCCACGTTCTCGGCTTGGCCTGGTCGGGAGGCTACGGCGTGCAGCGTAAGGTCGCCGGTGCCGAGCAGATGCTGACCACCCTGCCGCAGAAGATTGGCATGGGAATGATGGGCCTCGGTGGCTTGATTGCGGTCATCGGCGGCCTGATGTTTGTTCTGGTGTGTCTGAAGACCATGTCACAGTGGCGCGCGCAGCTCGTGGAGAAGGTCGAAAAGGAGCGGCGGGCATGAACCAGCAGCGCGCGCTGTGGGTGGCGGTGGTCGCCGGCGTGCTGACCGTGGCCACCGTCGCGCTGCTCGCCTATCGCGTCCTGGTCCTCGGCGGCTTGCCTCCCGGCGACACGATTCCCGACAGCTTGCGCTCGCCGCCACAAGTCTCGCCAGCAGAAGCGCAGGCCGAAGTCGACGCGCTCATGTCCCTGACCCTCGACGATCTTGACGGTGCTCCGCAGGCCATGGCGCAGTGGCGGGGCAAGATCCTGGTGGTCAATTACTGGGCCAGTTGGTGTAAACCCTGCGTCGAAGAAATGCCTGCATTTTCGCGCCTGCACGGCCGCTACGCCGCGCAGGGCGTGCAGTTTGTCGGCATCGGCATAGACGAAGTCGACAACATGCGCGCCTTCGTCAAAACGACAGCGGTGTCCTATCCGCTACTCGTTGGCGGCAGGAATGCCAGCGAGACGCCGGGCCTGCAGGTCAAGGCGCTGCCCTATACGGTGGTCATCAGGCGTGATGGGCGCTTTGAAAGCAGTCGCCTTGGGCGCCTTGATGAGGTGACGCTGGAAGCGCTACTGAACCGGCTGATCGGGCACTGAATTCGCCGAGCTGGCCGGGAGCCGGCTGTCGGCGCTGACTGATTGCGGCTGCAGGTATGAGGGAATGCTGTCTAGCCGGGGCCGGGGGGCCGACGATCTACACCGGCGCGGCCGCGTCGTAGTTGCAGTTGGCCATCCGAACGCACAGCGCGCAGCGCGAAGTCAAAGCGATCGACCTGTGCGCAGAGACTGAGATCGCTGGCTGGCAGGTTGGCGTTGCTGTCGGCCTGAAAACGCCGTCCGAAATCGGAGTTGCGCACGCGGGCCGCGTACGGTTCCGGGTCGGGCTCTTCGCCGTGCAGCAGCGCTTCCAGATAGTCCGCGCAGGCGATGTCCTCGTCACCGTCGCGATCGACCCATTCGCCGGTGATCACGAAACAGACCTCGGCTGGCTGCAAGGCGAGTAGTGCCCGTGCGGTCGCCCGCCCAAGGACCAGGCTGCCGGCGAACAAGGCGCGACACGAGCCGAATCGGACCAGCCCACGAACGCCCGCGGCAGTGGTCTGGATGAGCGCTCGACCGGCCAGGTCCGCGCCCTGCAAGGCAGTGGGCGAATTGCCAAAATCGAAGCCGTCTATCGGGTCGCCACCGCCGACCGCGCCGGTGGTCAGTGCGTCCGGCAGCGCGCGTTGCAGGTGGAAGGCCGCGGCGATCGTTTCCACCGGGTAGATGGTGCTGGCGCCGGCCGCAAAAGCGTAGGCGGCGGTCGAGAAAGAACGCAGCACATCAATCACCACCACCGCATCCTCGGGGTCGTGTTCTCCCGGATCGAGGCGATTCAGGAAGATGCGGCGGGTGTGCATGCAGGTCTCAAGGCGCATCAATGAATTCTCGCAGGTCGCGGACGAAGCGGTCGCGTTCCCACTGGTGCGGTGAGTGGTCAGTGCCTTCGTAGACATGCAGGATGGCGCCGGCGATGCGGTTCTTGACGTAGTGCGCGGTCTCGCTACGGTAATAATTGCTTTCGCCGCCGTAGACCAGTAGCGCCGGGATGTCGATGCGTTCGAGCGCCGACCGGTAGTCCGCTTCGGTGAGGCTTTCCCAGCAGGCAATCAGCGGCGCCGGATCCTGCGCACTCAACCACTGCCGCGCCTTCTCCAGGCCTGGGGAGTTTTCGTGATATTTCTGTCTGGCGCGGACGTTGAGTCCCATGCCGCCCAAACGGAGGACTGATTCGGCGAAGTCGTCCTCCAGATGCTTGAGGAAAGCGGTGGAGCGCTCACGATCGAAATTGCCGTAGATACCGTTCAACCACTCGTCATCGGTCAGCAGTTTTGGCGACTGGTCGATGAAAACGAGCTTGCGCAGATTGCGGCAGCCATGTTCGCCGATGTACTGCCAGAGGGTTAGGGCGCCCATCGAGTGGCCAACGACTACCAGTTGGTCGAGTGCGTAGTGCGCGATCAGGTTGGAGAGGTCTTGCGCCATGCGTTGCACGGTGGGCACCGTGTCCTGCGCCAAGCGGTGGCCGCCATGGCCTCTGGCATCCCAACGGAATACGCGGTGGTGGGCGGTCAGTTGTTCGAGAAAGGGCTGCCATTCGCGGTGGCTGGCGGTCCAGCCATGCAGCATGAGGATTGGCGAGCCATCGCCAGAGACCTGGACGTGAATCTTTTCGCCATCGTCGGCAAAGAAGTGCGTCATGAAAACGGATCAGCAGGGAAAAAGGCAGGGTGTCACAAGCGCGTCATTACGGCAACCCTAATTGCCGTCCCACGAGAAAGGGATAAGCAGGGATGAGGCCCTTGAGTCGCTTTGAGTCGGAGATTTACGCTACCGACCCGGACTTTAACGCATAGGGACTCGCCGCCCTGCTGCGCGCTCGCTCAGGGCCTGGCGACGCGTCGCAGGAAGCTGCGTCGTGCGGGAAGCAATAGGTTGGGGGCCACTGCGGCTGGCGTTGAGGGTTCCTCCGCCGGCATGCCGAACATTGCATTCAGCGCGGCCATCGCCCCTGCACGAGCTGCCGCCTGCGAGGCGAACTGGCCCGGTGGTGCAAACAGCGGGCAGTATTGGAGGGCCGGAATCTCGGCGCTCGCGTCATCGTCGGCGATGAATTCCAGAGGGCCGATGGGAAAAACCAGTTGACAACGTTCGCCGGACGGACGGTCAGACCACAAATCGCCGCCACCGGGCAAGATCAAGAGATTGATGAACCAGGGGGTGATCATCGCGCCCACCCAATCGCCAAGCAGGTCGTCGCTGACGCCTTCCCGGTTGTCCGTTGCCTGCGCATGTGCATCGCCATTCGGCCTGCTGGCACTCGCCGTCGCCAGCCGCCAGCGACGGAACCCGAGGGCTTCGACGGACAGGGCGAGGTTGACAAAGGGCAGGTCGCGCATGTTGGCACGCCAGATACGGCGGTACATGGCTTCGAGGCGCGACGCCGGATTGCTGGTGATCGGCTTCGCCGGGGGGGGCTGTGTGGCCTGGAAAGCTGCCTTGCGAATGCCAGGTGTCATGGAAGCGTGCTCCGTGCTTGTCTCGGGGTGTGTAGATCGGAAAAATGCTTTGTGGCGTCGTAGTCGCCGGCGACCGAGGCGTCGAGCGCGGCAAGTGCGTCTTCAATCAATGCCAGCTCGCGATCGTCGAGGATTTCCTGGGCCAGGCCGAGCGAGGCCAAAATCCAGGTGCCAACGGCTTGTGGGCCGATCAGCATCATGTTGATCCGCTCGCGCCGCAGTGCGCCTCCCTGTCGCCGCTCGGCAATGGCGAAGTCACCGTTCTCATCCTCCAGTGAGACCAACTGCAGCGGGATCGACAGGCACATCAGGCGGCCTCGGCAGTTAATGTGAAAGTCGCGCAAGCGACTCACGAAGCTCCCTTCTCCCCTCGCGGGAGAAGGGTTGGGGAAGAGGGGGAACGGTCATGACATTCACCATCTAGGTATCTCGCTGGTCTTGACCGTCAGTTGCCGCGCCCGCATTCCCAGCATCGCCAGTTCGTCGACCAGCATGCGCAGCACGGTCGGGATGGCCTTTTCTACTTCCGGGCTGAGTTCCATTCCCAGCGCCAGCGAGCGTGGCTGGACGCCGAGAATGGCGGTGTATTTCGGTGCCTTGCCGAGAAGCTCCAGGGTCGCCAGCACATCGCAAAGGCCGATCTGGTGTGGCGACAACTTGGTCTTGAAGAACACTGGCACGGCATCGCCAACGAGCCGGATCGGCGTGCCGGGCGGCTGACCGCCACGAATGGCATCAATCATGAACAAGGCGTCGAGATCTTCAAGCGCATCGAGCATTTCCATGCCACAGGTGCCGCCGTCGATGATTTCGACTGCGCCGGGCAGCAAGTAAGCCAGTGGCAGACGCTCGATGGCGTGCACGCCGAGCCCTTCATCGCTCAGCAGAATGTTGCCGGCACCCAGTACGACGACGCGCATGTTCAGTTCTCCCGGCAGGATCGATGAGCGCTTCGCGTGCTGTACTCGCTACCGTCGCGCCGCACGCTGAGGACGATGGCCATCACGCCGCCTTGACCTTGACCACCTGCCGCTTCTCGGTATCGACTACATGGACCGCGCAGGCCAGGCAGGGATCGAAGGAGTGCACGGTGCGCAGCACTTCCAGCGGCTGATCGGGAATGGCCACCGGCGTTCCCGCCAGGCAGGCCTCGTAGGCGCCGGGCGCATCCGCCTCGTTGCGCGGCGCAGCGTTCCAGGTGGTCGGTACGACGCACTGGTAGTTCCTGATCTTGCCGTCGTCTATGACCACCCAATGCGAAAGGACGCCGCGCGGCGCTTCGTGGATACCGACGCCAGCAACTTCGTCCTTCGGAAAGACCGGCTTGTTGAAAGTGTTCAGGTCGCCCTTGGCCATGTTGGCCAGCAGCAGATCCCATTGCCGCGCCAGTTCGTCGACCTGCACCGCGCAGCCGACGGCACGCGCCGCATGACGGCCGATCGTCGAGTGCAGCGCGTCGAGACCGACCTTGGTCTTGGCGACCGTGGATACCAACTCAAGTGTTTGCGTTGCGTAGACGATTGTCGGCTGGTGTTGCGCGGCGACCATTGCTAGCACGCGTGGCAGCGGACCGACCTGCATCGGCTGGCCGTAGAAAGTCGGAGATTTCAGCCACGAGTACTTGCCCTCATCCTCGAAGTCGGTGTATTGGGGTCTGGTTTCGCCCTTGTAAGGATGCAGCGGGCCTTTGCCACCTTCGTACCAGGAGTGCTTCACCGATTCGGCGACGCCGTCCCTGAAATAGGCGTCGTTGTGGGTCTTGATCTCCTTGAAGCTGCTCAGGTCGCCCGCGGAGATATGCCCGCCGGGTAGGGCAAACTGGGTGTTCTTGCCGTCAAGCGGGATATCCGGTACCGAGACGTAGTCGACGATGCCGCGTCCGATGGTCGTCCACTCGGGGTAGAAGCCACCGATCACGGCGACATCAATCAGGTAGACGTTCTTCACGAAATCGCTGAGTTGGTCGATCCAGCCCTTGACCGCCAGCAGACGTTCGACGGTCAGCACCGACTGCGAATCAATGGACAGCGCATTGGCGACGCCGCCAACGGCGACGTTCTGGATATGCGGCGTCTTGGCGCCGAGGATGCTGACGATCTTGTTGGCGTGTCGCTGCACTTCCAGCGCCTGCAGGTAGTGGGCGACGGCGATCAGGTTTACTTCCGGGGGCAACTTCATCGCCGGGTGTCCCCAGTAGCCATTGGTGAAAATCCCCAGTTGTCCGGTGCCGACGAAGCCCGCCAAGCGTTCTTTGACGCGGGTAAATTCGGCCTTGCTGTTGCCCGGCCAGCTGGACAAGCTTTCGGCCAGGGCTGCTGCCTTGCCCGGGTCGGCCTGCAAGGCGCTGGTGACATCAACCCAGTCGAGCGCCGAGAGATGGTAGAAATGGACGATATGATCGTGAACCGCATGCGCCAAGATGATCATGTTGCGGATGTACTGGGCATTGAGTGGTATTTCCATCTGCAGCGCGTTCTCGACGGCACGCACCGAGGCGATGGCGTGAACCGTGGTGCACACGCCGCAGATGCGCTGGGTGATGGCCCAGGCATCGCGCGGGTCGCGACCGACGAGGATGGTTTCGACACCGCGCCACATCTGGCCGGAAGCCCAGGCTTTCTTGACCTCGCCGCCGTCGACCTCGACATCAACACGCAGGTGACCTTCGATTCGCGTGACCGGATCAATCGTGACTCGTTGCGACATTTTCCTGTCTCCTCGAAAAAGCCTTAGCTGTGCGCAGGCTGGACGTAGCTTTCTTCGCGCGGCAGAACCGGGAAGCGGCGGGTGATGACGATGTAACCGAGGACTTCGGCGGCAAAAATGCCGATGGTGACCAGCAGTTCGGGGACCGATGGAAAATAGGTCCAGCCAGGGCCGGTATCGAAGGCGATCAGGAAGCCGTTCAGGCGCAGCAGGATGCCGCCGAGCATGACCGCGATACCGGCCAGAAAGAGGCGTGCCGGATTGCGCCGCGCCTCGACGCTGCGGATCAGCAGGAAGGGGGCGATGAAGCAGGCGTTCTCGATCCAGAAGGTCAGGGCGATGAAGTCGGGTTGGAAGGCGAGCCGCAGTACACCGCGTGCGATGAGGTCGGCAAAACGAACCAGGAGGTAGAAGGCCATGATACCGAGCATCACTCTGGCCATCGGATTGAGCATCGAAACCTCGACCTGACGCCGGTAAGCCGAGGCCGCGACGCAGGACTCGAAGAGCACGACGCCGTAGCCGAGGATGATCGCCGAGAGCAGGTAGATCAGCGGTTGCATCGGCGTCTGCCAGAGCGGGTTGACCTGGCCACCCATGACCACCAGCATGGTCCCCAGTGACGCCTGATGCATCATCGGCAGGACGATGCCGAGGGCAATGAAGAAGAACAGCAGCTTGCTCAGTTTGCGGCGCGCATCGTGCAGGCCCAGCTTCTCGAGAAACACCGGCGAGAACTCGATCCACATGACGATGATGTACAGCGTGATGCACGCGGCGACTTCGAACATCACTGAATTGACGTTGAAATAGCCCGGCCAGAAGATGTGCCAGAAGTTCCACCAGCGGCCGAGGTCGAAGGTGATCGCCGCACCGGCCAGGGTGTAGCCGAAGAGGCTGCCGAGCAGGGCCGGGCGCACCAGCGGATGGTACTGGCCCTTGTTGAAGATGTAGACCAGCAAGGCCACCGAGAAGCCGCCGCAGGCCAGCGCCGAGCCAATGAAGACGTCAACGACGACCCAGGCGCCCCAGGAGTAGCCGTCGTTGAGGTTGGTGGTGGTGCCGAGGCCGAAGATCAGGCGGACCAGAATGATCGTCGCCATGACCGCGATCAGAACGCCGCAGACCAGGGTCGTGGCGTTGACCAGGCTGCCACCGACCGGTGCCGGTCGGGCGTGTTCTTGAGTGCTCATGATCACTCCTTCCCTGGCTTGCTCGCTGCTGCCTGAGCGCTGGAATCATGCCCATCCTCGTCTTCGTGATGGACGTTGCGTTTGGCGACGTAGGTCATCGCGCCGAGGACGGCAAAGGGCATCAGCAGGCCACCGTAGAGCGTGTGCTGGATGGTCTCGGAAGTTGCCGCCGACGACTTGGGCGGCAAATTCGGCATGCCGACCTTTGCGAAGGGCACTGCCGAGAGCTTGAGCACCTGCGTGCCGCCGTACTCGTGCTCGCCATACACGTGCTGCTGGTAGTTGCCGACGTAGCCTTCGTAGCTCTGATCCGGGCCGCCGTCGATGCTGCCGCGCGGGTAGCGGGTGATGCTGCCGGCAGGGAGCGCCAGGCGGCGCTTGGCTTCGCTCAGCAGATCGCGGGTGCGCCCGTGCAGGGTCGCGCCGGTCGGGCAGACCTCGGCGCAGGCCGAGTAGTGGCCGTCGGCGACGCGATGTCGACACAGTTCGCACTTGCCGATTTCGCCGGTCGGCGAGTCGTACTGGTACTTGGGAATACCGAAGGGACAGGCGACGACACAATAGCGGCAACCGACGCAGGCATCGGCGTCGTAGGCGACGACGCCGGTGACCGGATCCTTGGTCATCGCCGTCACCGGGCAGGCCGAAACGCACGAGGGGTCGGCGCAGTGCATGCAGGAAGTCTTCATGAACGCATAACCGTTGATCTCGGCGTCCTTGGTGGTCATCGTGCCGTGGCGGTACATCTTGATGATGTTGAAGGTGTTGCCGCTGGTATCGAGCGGCGTATCCCACAACTTGTCCGCGGTCGAGAACTCGGGCGGATTGTCGTTGGCCTGCTTGCAGGCAGCCACGCAGGCCTTGCAGCCAATGCACAGGGTGGCGTCGTAGAGCAGGCCAAGCGCCTCCGGCGGGCGCTGATAGGTCTCCCGCGCAGCAGCCGGCGCGCTGAGCGTGCTCAGGGTGCCGCTAGCGACCGCGGTGCCGGCGGCGCCGAGGCATCCTTTCAGAAAATTGCGGCGCGATTTTTCGTTGCGGCTCGCTGCAGAAATCTCGGCATGCATCTCAGACCTCCGTTTTCTCGCTCGCGGCCCTGGCTCGTTCCGCTTCCTGGGCCTGGTGTGAAAGGCCTAGATTGCGCGCGACCATTGCCCCGGCGCCGGCCGCGGCGCCGGCGACGGCGGCCAGCAGCGACGCCGCGCCAAGTGTCGCGCCGACGCCTTGCTCTTCGACGATGCGCGGATACTGCTGCGGCGGCTCGACATTCTTCACCTTCGAGAGCATGTGAATCGGCTTGCTGAAGCCGACGCCCTGTTCGCTGCAGCCGATACAGGGATGGCCGCAGCCGACCGGCCAGGTGCCTGCGCCGGCGTCACCAAACAGCGCGGTCGGGCAGTTGGCGTAGGTTTCCGGCCCCTTGCAGCCGAGTTTGTAGAGGCAGTAGCCCTTGCGGTGCCCTTCGTCGCCAAACTGCATGGCGAAACGGCCGGCATCGAAATGCGCGCGCCGCTCGCAGTTTTCATGAATCAGGCGCGAGTAGGCGAATTTCGGGCGGCCCAGTTCATCGAGCGGTGGCAACGCGCCAAAGGTAAGGAAGTGCACCACCGTGGCCAGGAAATTGTAGGGGTTCGGCGGGCAACCGGGGATCGTCGCCACCGGCTTGCCAAGTACGTCGGCGACGCCGGAAGAGCCGGTCGGGTTGGGCGCGGTCGACGGCATGCCGCCCCAGCTGGCGCAGGAGCCAATGGCGATCACCGCCGCCGCATCGGCGGCGCATTCCTTGGTCAATTCGATCGCTGTCTGGCCGCCCACCTTGCAGTAGATGCCGCCGTCACGCGTTGGGATGGCGCCTTCGACGACCAGCAGGTAAGCGCCCTTGTGTTCGGCCATGGCCGCCTTGCGCGCCTGTTCGACCTGATGGCCAGCAGCGGCAAACAGGGTTTCGTGGTAATCCAGCGAGATGACGTCGAGGATCAGCCTTTCCAGGGTCGGATGCTCGGCGCGCAGCAGGGATTCGGTACAGCCCGTACATTCCTGGAAGTGCAGCCAGATCACCGAAGGCCGCTTCTTGGTAGCCACCGCTTCGGCGACCGCCGCTTCGGCGCCGGGCGGCAAGCCAAGACCGGCGGCGACGGTGGCGCAGAACTGCAGGAATTCGCGCCGCGGCATGCCGAGTCGCTTGCTCGCATCGACGATCGTCGTCTCGGCTTCCAATTGCAGCAGACGGGTGTTTGCCATTTTCCTGCTCCCTTATCTCGCAACCTGGTTCTCGTCGCCCGACCGGTGGTCGGAGAATGTCATCGCGGCACACCAGAGCTCATGCAAGGCTCTGCAAGCACTTTCAGCAAAGGGGCTTACAAAAAGCGTGCCAGTTCGAAATCAGCCAATAAAGCAGCGACATGTACTGCGTTGGCCAGCGCGCGAGGGGAACGCAGGTTTGCGCATGTGCCGGCAAGTGGAAACCTTGTTTCCACTTGCCGCCCTGGCCTTGGACGAGCCGCGCTCCTGTGCCGCGTGCGAGAGTTGCACCGCGTTTCGATTCGCCCTAGGATCGGCGCATGAAACGATCACTCGTCGCCGGCAGCGGGAGTGTCCCGGACAAGCGACCGCCGCTGGACGCTCTGAGCGCCTCTGGCAGTCCGGCAGAGGCCGGGTCGGCGTTCGGCGGCGTCGACGAGGCGGTGTGGATCGAGGTGATCCACAAGATGGACGAGGTGTACAACGACCTCCTGCAATACGAGGTGGTGCTCGAGGAAAAGAACGCCGCACTCGAGGACTCGCAGCAGTTCATCGAGAGCGTTTTGGCGTCGATGTCGGACATCCTGATCGTCTGCAATCGCCATGGTGCGATCGACGAGGTCAACGACTCGCTGCGCCGCTTTATCGGCCAGGATGAAGGCGAATTGCGCGGCCGGCCAGTGTGCGAGCTTTTTGCCGACGAGGCGTCGCGGCAGCGCGCCCGCGACTTCTTTTCGGCTGCTCGCCCGGCAACGGTTCAGGACTGCGAGCTACGCATCATGGGGCGAGACGGTAGTCCGCTGCCGGTCTCGCTGAACTGCACGCCGCGCCTTTCGGGAACCGGCAAGCTGGTCGGCATGGTGCTCACCGGCCGCCCGGTCGGAGAACTTCGCCGCGCCTACCATGCCCTGCGGCAGGCACACGAGGACCTCAAACGCACGCAGCAGCAGCTTCTGCAAGCGGAGAAGATGGCATCACTCGGCCGCCTGGTCGCCGGCGTGGCGCACGAACTCAATAACCCGATCAGTTTCGTTCTCGGCAATGTACTGGCCATCCGCCGCTACACCGCGCGCCTGCAGACCTACCTGGAAGCGGTGCACGATGAGCCGGGCCAGCGAGCGCCCGAACTGGAGGCGCTGCGTCAGGAATTGCGCATCGATCGCATCATGCAGGACCTCAATCCACTGCTCGACGGAATGACCGAAGGTGCCGAGCGGACCCGCGACATCGTCGATGGCCTGAAGCGTTTCTCGGCCATCGATCGCAGTGCCGACCAGGTTTTCAATCTGGCCGCCGTGGTCGGGCGGGCGGTGCGCTGGGTGGCGCGCTCGGGCTTGCGGGATTTTGCCGTCAAGGCCGATCTGCCGAGCGAGTTGCCGGTCATCGGGTCGTCCGGGCAGATGCAGCAGGTGCTGATGAACATTGTCCAGAATGCCTGCGACGCGACCGCCGGCTGCGAGGCGCCGAGCCTCGAAATCAGCGCCGAGCAGCATGACGGAATGATCGTCCTGTACTTCGCCGACAATGGCTCGGGAATTACCGAGGCCAACTTGGCGCGCCTTTTCGATCCCTTCTTCACCACCAAGCCGGTCGGGCAGGGGACCGGTCTCGGGCTGTCGATCAGCTACGGCATCGTCGAACGGCACGGTGGCCGCCTGGAAGCGGCAAACAGGCCGCAGGGTGGCGCCCTGTTTTCTCTCAGCCTGCCCCTGGCGCCGAGCTAGAGTGGCTCGCCGCTGCCGGTCATCTCGCTCGCTCTTACCCAGCGGTCGAAATTCTCCTCACTGACGTATCCCAGGCTCAGCGCCGCTGCGCGTAGCGTACCGCCGTCGCGGTGGGCGCGCTTGGCGATCTCGGCGGCGCGGTCGTAACCGATGTGCGGCGCGAGCGCGGTGACCAGCATCAGCGAGCGTTCGAGCAATTCGCCGATGTGTTCGCGCCGGGCCTCGATGCCGCAGGCGCAGTGCGCCTCGAAGCTGTTCATGCCGTCGGCCAGCAAGCGCACGCTTTGCAGAAAGTTGTGGGCGATCAGCGGCTTGAAGACGTTCAGCTCGAAGTTGCCGGACGCACCGCCGATGCCGATGGCGACGTCGTTGCCCATCACCTGGCAGCAGAGCATGGTCAGCGCCTCGCACTGCGTCGGGTTGACCTTGCCGGGCATGATCGAACTGCCCGGCTCGTTTTCCGGAATGCTGATCTCGCCGAGGCC
>ERZ761607.2605-NODE-2605-length-19141-cov-375.169182_pt1 | contig 19141 bp, 17 predicted proteins | sample MGYA00511164_ERZ761607 | MGnify/ENA primary metagenome ERZ761607 (study PRJEB28899, sample SAMN02445080) | bioreactor sludge metagenome | biome: EBPR sludge | place: Australia: Brisbane, Thorneside Wastewater Treatment Plant | collected 2011-06-22 ...
CCCGGGGCCCCTGCAATGAGCGCGCGCGAGAGACTCAGCAGCGTCGACACCGCCTGGCTGCGAATGGACCGACCCGAGAACCTGATGCAGATCCTGGGGATCATGGTCTGCAGCGGCCGGATCGATGACGAGCGACTGAAGCGGACGGTTGCCCGGCGCCTGCTGCATTACCGACGCTTTCGGCAGATCATCAGCGAGGAAATGGATGGCACCTGGTGGGTGGACGATGTGGGCTTCGACATCGACGCACATGTTCGCCATTCGCTCCTGCCGGCCCCCGGCGGCCAGCTTGAACTGCAGAAGTTCGTTGCCGAGATGGCCAGTACGCCGCTCAACTCCGCCCGGCCGCGCTGGGAGTTCAACGTCGTGCACACGGCCGACGGCAACTCGGCAATCGTCATCCGCATCCACCACGCCATCGCCGACGGGATCGCCCTGATCGGCGTCATCGACTCGCTGACGGATGACCGGGTCGATGCCCCCGCGCACAGGGAACACCCGGCGACGGTGGCAACGGAGCGGCCGGCGCGCCGGCAAGCGGAAGGCAGCGGCGACACGAGCAGCACTTTCTGGCGTACGGTCATCGAGCCGCTGGCCGATGCGGCCCAGGCTTCGCTCAGTCTCGGCGGCAACCTCTGGGGGCAATACCTGGGCCTACGCCGGGATCCGGGAGGAATCCGCGATTACGCCAGCGTCGCCGGGGCGATCGCCCACGAAGTCGGCAGACTCGCGCTGATGCCCGACGATAGCCGCACCCGCTTCAAGGGACGGGCGTGCAGCGCCAAGCGCGTTGCATGGTCTGAGCCGCTGCCGCTGGCGGAGATCAAGGCCGTTGGCAAGGTACTCTCGTGTTCGGTCAACGACCTGCTGCTGGCATCGGTCGCTGGCGCCATGCGCAGCTATCTGGTGCACCACGGGGATGCCGTCGAGGGAGTCGAGATTCGTGCCATGGTACCGGTCAACCTGCGGCCTGCAGGTGATGGAGAGGAACTTGGCAACCGCTTCGGCCTCGTCGCTCTCGACTTGCCGCTCGCCAGCGACAACCCGCTCTCCCGCCTGTACGCAACGCGCGCCAGAATGACCGCGCTGAAGTCCTCGTATCAGGCCGTGCTGACCTTTGCCCTGCTCGGCGCAGCCGGCATGGCGCCGAGATTCATCGAGGAGCAGATCCTCAGGCTATTGACCAGCAAGACGACGGCGGTGATGACCAACGTCCCGGGTGCACCGCAAACGCGCTTTCTCGCCGGCAGCAAGATCGAGCGGGAACTGGCGTGGGTACCGCAAGCCGGCGACATCGGCATCGGCGTCAGCATCCTGTCCTACAACGGCAGCGTCCAGTTCGGCCTCATCACCGACAGGAACATGGTGGACGATCCGCAACGGATCGCCGACCAGTTCGCCCACGAATTCGAAAAGCTGCTCTGGCTGGCACTCCTTGAACCTCCGGATCGGCTGACCGATCCGCAGCTTGTCGCCGACGATGTGCTCGCCCTGAGCCGCGGGAGCGGTAGGCCATCTTGAGCTGCCTCCGCCTTGCGGTCAATCAATCCGCTCCGCGGCGCGGCGCGCTCCGCTCCTCCCGCCGACGCCCGGCCATGAATGGCCGGGCTGCTTGCGCCGCCTTCTTCACGACCTCTCAGTCGGCGAGTTCGGCTTTCGCAGCCTCGACATCGAGCCGCTCCATGGCGTCCATGGGTACGCAGGCGGCAGCTTCCTGGTAGAGGCGCTCGGCCTCCTTCATCTTTGCCTTGCCGAACATCAGGACCAGCGCGTTGGCATACTCGATGCGGGTGATCGCCGAGTCGGGGTTGAGTTTCAGCGCTGCCTCGAGGAATTCCCTGCCCGTATCCTTCTTGACACCGTAGGTGATGCCGCCCACCAGCGCTCCGACCTTGTCGATCACCTCAGCGTGATACGCACCGAGGGCAATGTGCGCGTCGGCGTGCGCCGGCTGCAGCGCAAGCGCCTGCGTCAGGCTGTGCTTGATCTTGCCACCCAAACCCTGCGCCAACGCCTTGACGACCGAAATGCTCTGGCTGTAGCGACCCAGGGCGAAGGCATGCAGATACCAGGCATTGGCATCGGCCGCGGTCTTCTCCTGCTGCTCCTCGCAACGTTGCGCCACCTCGTTCAGCATGCTGAGCTTGCGCTCCTCGTTGGTCTCGAGATAGCTGGCATAGATCGTCGTTGCCTTGTTGGCGACGTTGTATCCAGCGATACCGCAAGCGAGCCCGGCAACGACCGCCTGTTCGAAATCGCCGGCGTGATAACTCCGCCAGGCATCCTGCAGTCTCGCGTCTTCCGGGAACGGCTCACAGTCGCCGCGATGCAGACGTGCCCAGTTCTTCTGCAACGCAGCACCAGCGAGGCTGTACGCCTTGTTGGGATAGGGAAACTTGGTCCAGGCCATGGGATCCTCCTCGATTGGTTGGCAAAGCTTTCTCACCTGCGCCAGTTCAGGCGGCCAGGTATTCCTGTGACAGCCTGTCGAGCAGGCCCTTCGATTCGCCGACGAGAAAGGGTGACAGCATCGCCATCACCTGGTATACGCCGCGTCCGATACGACCACTCTCGAGCTTGCCACGTGGATCACAGGCGTACTCATAGGACAGCCAATAGGTGGCGATGACCGTCATGTTCGTCGCCAACGCACGCAACTCTTCGCTGCCGGCGCGCATCGCGCCCGCCAGGACCAGGCTCTCGCAGAGGGTCGTCGCCGTCCGGACCTTGTGCGCCAGGATCTGCCTGAAATGAATTTCCAGCAGGCGATTTCGCGTCAGCAGGTCGTTCAGGTCACGGTAGAAGAAACGGTACTTCCAGATCTGTTCGAAAAGCAGATGCAGGAACAACCAGATGTCTTCCACGTCGGCGGGTCGCCGGGTTGGTGCGGCGAGCATGTCCTCGATCTCCCGCTCGAAGACGGAGAAGATCGACTCCAGGATTTCATCCTTGTTGTGAAAGTGATAGTAGAGGTTGCCCGGGCTGATGTTCATCTCGTCAGCAATGACGCTCGTCGTCACGTTCGGCTCGCCAAAGTCGTTGAACAGGCGCAGGCTCGTTTCGATGATGCGCTCGCGAGTGCGCCGCTTCGGTTTCCTGTCCATCCGCTCTCTCTGTGGTCTCTCGGCGGAGACCAGAATAGCACTCCGAGAGGCGCCGGGGAATCCTCGTCGGCATCGACGCACGGCGCACGCCGCGGCGACGCGCGCCGCTCAGGCTCGTTGCGCCCGCAACCAGCGTTCGAGGTCCGCCAGCGAGGCGTCCAGAGCGCCAGCGCTCGTAGCCAGGTCGGGGCGCCGCTTCTTCGGAAGAAGCGAACGACTGTGGTCCCGGAGCACGCCAAGATCGAGCTCGATACCGTGCCTGGCAAAAATCGGCCGCAACTCATGCCGCCGGCGGTAGAGGTCGCTGCGCGTCCGCTGGTAAGCGTGCTCGCAAAGCCGGCTGCGACCGCGATAGCTGAAGACGTTGGTGAAGAACATTTCGGCGTCGTCACGGGTCGGCTCGAAGAGGACGACATCGCGGCCCTTGAACTCGTGCCGGTAGCGATCCATGCCGGTGCGCATCCGCGAGTGGATGATGGCGCGGAAGGTCTGCGACAGGACCACCGGCAAACCACCGTCGACCAGGTGCTCGGGGGCACGCTGCGGATTCTCGTTCAGCCGCCGCCTGGCAGCCAGGCGTGAGTCGAAAGGCACCAGAGGGTTGATGCAGATCAGCAGTTCGGCGCCGGCCTGCAGCGCCACTGAAGCGTGCAGCGTCTTGATCAGGGCGCCGTCGACGAAATAGCGCTCACCGATGCGCACGGGCGGAAACAGCCCCGGCAACGCGGCACTCGCCTGGACGGCGACCGAAATCGGCACGTCGGCGTAGTCTGGCGAACCAAAGGCGACCGACTCACCGGTGTCGAGATCGGTCGCAACGATGAACAGGCGCCGCTTCAGTTGCCGGAAATCGTTCGTGCGGCCACCGCTGGAAAACAGCCGACGAAGCAGCTGATCGATTCCGGCACTGTTGAAGACCCCGGCCGGAATCGCATGACTCAGACCCTGGAAGGACTCGATCAGGCGCAGATGCCAGGGATCCGACAGGTACTGGCGAAGCGACGACCAGAATAGTGCCGGCACTGCCAGTGCGCGCCGCACGTACTCAGCGAAAGCGGGTCGCAGCAGCATCTCGGGGTCGAAGACTTCGTCGGTGTCATTCTCGACCAGCATCCGCGCCAGCTTGTCTGGTCCGAGCCCGTTGGCGACGGCGGCCGAGATGAACGCACCCGAGCTGACGCCGACATAGATTCCAAAGCCGGTGAAGTCTAGCCCCTCGAGGGCCTCGGCCAGAGCAGCCATCGCTCCGACTTCATAGATGCCCCCGACCGGGCCACCGCCGGCAAGCGCCAGACCGATCATCGAATGCGTCGTCGCAGTGGTCATGAAGAGAGTCCTTTCGCGATGGGAAAGCACACGACGGCGGGCTGGCGCAGCCAGTCACCGGCGAGATTCCGGGCCAGTCCGTCGGAGCCCGCGCCAGCAGTGGCGACAGCCGGCCACGGCGCGACCACTGGCGTGCGCCGGCCCAGCGGGCAGCGACCCCGGGCGACGGCCCGGGGCCCGGCACGAGAAAGAGGCTGTGGGACCGACGGCCCCGCACGCAGCCGCTTACTCGCTGGCCTGCGGAATCGTGTTGAGCACGTCAGCCGGCGTCACCGGCGGCACTGCCTTGACGGCGGCCGGCTTGGCAGCGGCGCGACGTGTCGCCGGCCGCGCGCTCGCCGGCTTCCTGGCAGGAGCCTTCTCGGCCGGCTCGTCGGTCGTGCTGGCCGGCTCCTGTGCCGCCGGCTTGGCAGCCCTGGCAGCCGCCTTCGGCGCGGCCTTGCCTTCGGTCAGCGCCTGCACGGCTGCACTCAGTTCGACGACCCGCCGTGACAGGCGCTCGATATCCTGCTTGCTCGGAACCCCGAGGCTGCCCAGCGCGCGCGCCACCCGGTCCTCGAAGACCTGCTCGAGCCGATCCCACGTGCCCGATGCCTTGCCGGCGACCTGCGCGATCCGTTCGTCAGTCATCTTCCGCGTTCTCGCCTGAATGCTCTCGCCTTCCTTGACCAGCGCCTCGAACACCTTGCCACCTTCTTCCTGTGCCTTGGCGAACGCGCCAAGCCCCGCCAGCCAGATCTGCTGGGCCGATTCCTTGACGGTCGACGCCAGTTCGTTCTCGCTCACGTCACCAGCCAGTTCCTTGAGTTTCTTGCCCATTTCGGTCTCCTTAAAAACGATAATCAAGAGGTCAACAAGTTTTTTGCTTGCCCTGGGAACACAGTCTAGTGACAATATCTAGAGGACGCACACTAAAGGTCGGCAGAGTGTCCTCCAGCCGCGGGCGCCGGGACGGCGAGCAACATGGCGAGAAGCTACCAACTTGGGGAGAAAAGCATGATTTACTTTGTCACCGGCGCCACCGGTTTCATCGGCAAGAGGCTGGTCGCCAGACTGCTTGCGCGCCCGGACGCCACCGTCTACTTCCTGACGCGCGCCGTCGAACAGCCCCGTCTGCAGGAATGGTACGACTACTGGGGTTGCGACGGGAGCCGGGCGATTGCGGTCGTCGGCGACCTGACACAGCCCGAACTCGGCGTCGCCAAGGCCGACGTGCACAAGCTCAAGGGCCGGGTTGACCACTTCTTCCACCTGGCCGCGATCTACGATCTCAAGGCGAGCGCCGAGGAGCAGCAGCGTGCCAATGTCGACGGCACGCGCAATACCGTCAGGCTGGCCGATGAACTCGGCGTCAGGCACTTTCACCTGGTCAGCTCGATTGCCTCCGCAGGACTCTTCGAAGGTCTCTTTCGCGAAGACATGTTCGACGAAGCAGAGAACCTCGAGAACCCCTACTTCCGCACCAAGCACGATTCCGAGGGCATCGTGCGCCGCGAGTGCACCGTGCCGTGGCGGATCTTCCGTCCGGCGATCGTCGTCGGTGACTCCCGCACCGGCGAAATGGACAAGATCGACGGCCCCTACTACTTCTTCAAGCTGATCCAGAAGATGCGCAGGATGTTCCCCTCCTGGATGCCGACGATCGGTATCGAGGGCGGGAGAATCAACGTCGTGCCGGTGGACTTCGTCGTCGCGGCAATGGACCACATCGCCCACCTCGACACCGAGGATGGCCAGTGCTTCCACCTCACGGACCCGACGCCAATGCGTGTCGGCGACCTGCTCAACACCTTCGCCCGCGCCGCCCACGCACCGGAAATGGCGATGCGCGTCAATGCCGCGCTGCTCGGCTTCATCCCGCGCTCAATGCGCAAGGCGATGTTCGCGCTGACGCCGGTGCGCCGGATTCGCACCGCGGTGATGAAGGATCTGGGACTGCCCGACGACATCCTCGATTTCATCAACTACCCGACGCGTTTTGACTGCCGCGAGACACAGCGCGCGCTCAAGGGCACCGGCATCGCGGTTCCCCCGCTCGACAGTTACGCTTGGCGCTTGTGGGACTACTGGGAACGCCATCTCGACCCCGACCTCTTCGTCGACCAGACGCTGCGTGGTCAGGTTGAAGGCAAGGTAGTGCTGGTCACCGGCGGCTCGTCGGGAATCGGCAAGGCGACCATTCGCAAGATGGCAGAAGCGGGCGCGATCGCAGTCACCATTGCCCGGGACGCGAAAACCCTCGACGAGGTCCGCAAGGAATTCGAGAATGACGGGCTGCGCCTGATTGCGCACGCGGTCGACGTTGCCGACCCGCAACAGTGCGAGGCCTTCGTCAAGTTCATGAATGAGGAACACGGCGGCATCGACATCCTGGTCAACAACGCAGGCCGCTCGATACGCCGCGGCATCGAGAACTCGTTCGACCGTTTCCACGACTTCGAACGGACGATGGAGGTCAACTACTTCGGCGCCCTGCGCCTGACGATGGGTTTCCTGCCGGGCATGATTGCCAAGCGCAAGGGTCAGGTGATCAACATTTCGTCGATCGGCGTGCTCACCAACGCGCCCCGCTTCTCCGCCTACGTTGCCTCGAAGGCGGCAATGGACGCGTGGGCACGCTGCGCAGCTTCGGAATTCGCCGATCGCGGCATCGAGTTCACCACCATCAACATGCCGCTGGTGAAGACGCCGATGATCGCGCCAACCAAGCTTTACGATCAGGTGCCAACCCTGACGCCGGACGAGGCAGCCGACATGATCGTTGAAGCGATCATCCACAAGCCGGTGCGCATAGCCACACGGCTGGGGATCTTCGGTGCCCTGCTGCACTCACTGATGCCAAAGGTGGCGCAGGTCGTCATGAACACCTCGTTCCGGATGTTCCCCGATTCCAGCGCTGCCGCGCACAAGCAACAGGAGCCGGCGCAGCAGACGGCGGATCAGGTTGCTTTCTCGCAGATGATGCGCGGCATCCATTTCTGATCAGCAGCGGGCGGATATCGTCCTGACTTGCCGCCCCGACGATGGCGACACGCTGGACGATGCGCGCACGGCACCAACGGCGATCTGCCAAAGTGCCCTGCCGCTGCCCGCACCACCCTCGACCTCCCGTTCTGTGGCACCGATCCTCATGACCATGCCGACGCCGAATCCCGTGCCGGAGCACAACCCACGTCAGCTCCTGAAGGAGTTGCAGGCACGCTTTCCGATCTTCCGCGACAGTCAGCCACTGGCGATCGGGATCGACAAGCAACTGCTGACCCGCGTGCCAGGCCTCGACCGCAAGACGCTGCGCATCGCGCTGGCGATGCATACGCACTCGCTGCGTTACCTGAAAACCATGGCAGGAGCCACGGGCCGCTTCGATCTCGATGGACAGGCAGCCGGCGAGGTCACCGAGACGCACCGCAGTCATGCCACGGAGCTGGTCAGAGAGCGTCTGCAGAAACAGGTCGAGGAGCGCAAGGCGCAACGGGAGGCTGAGGCGCAGGCGCGCCGGCACACCGAGAAACTCGGCCGTCTGGTCGACAAGTTCGGCCGCAACCGCTAGCTGCGCCGTGCCGACCAGTGGCGTCGCCGCCAAGCGCACCCCGGCGCCGTAAGAGCGCGAGGCACGACGGAGCGGCTGACAGCGCTTCAGCGTACCAGGAAACCATGGATCACTTGCTCAGGGACAGTACGACGCTCGAGCTTTGCGCTTGGCTTGACGCCGATGCAGAACTCCCCGGCTGGGACATCCTGATCGGCAACCCGTTCGGCCGGTCATTGCCGGAAGACCAGTTCACGACCGTCCAGAACTACTTCGCCGAGTACCACCTGGAGTACTTCCGGCAGCGCCTCTATCGGCAGTTCCCGAGCCGGCTGCACGCCCTCCTGCTCTTCGCCACCCGTATCGACGCCGAAACCTTCCGTGACAAGCACCCGGCACGCGTCTTCGGCAAGGAACTGGTGCGGGCACGCAGCAGAGGGACCTATGTCTGTTCATTCCACGACTCGAGCTGGCTCGACTACCTGCGGTTGCCGCACAGCCTCAGCCTGTCGGCTCTCGACGAGATTGCCAACCACTACTGGCGGGGAGCCCTGGTCGAGGAAGTCGGCCTGACCTTCCTGAACGAACGCTGGCGCGAACCGCCGGTCATCGAAGCCCTGTTTCAGGGAACACTCGAGGCCACGTCAGGAGCTCCCGAGAGTGGCTGGCTGCCTGGCTTCGCATGAGATAGCAGCGGCCTGCTTCCAGCCGGACTCGACAGCCAGCCGGGGGCCCGTCGTGTCGTGCTGGCGCACTTTCTTGCCCCGCCACAAGTCACCGCCTGTAAGATGCGCTGGCGTCATGCTCCCCTTCAACCCGAATCCGCCACCAGCCCCCTTGCCCGCAGCAATGCCCACATGAAAAACGCTCTGAACCACCGGGTCGATGCCTACGACCAGAACTTCGTGCTCGAGACCACCCTCATGCATCAGTGGTACCCGAAGCGGGTGGCACAACTGGCCAGCGGTGCATCGATGCTCGAACTGGGCCTCGGGCACGGCTTCACGACGGCCTTTTTTGCGCAACACTTTTCGCCTTACAGGGTCATTGATGGCTCGCCGGAAATGATCCAGCGCTTTCGCAGCCGCTTCAACCTGCCTGCGGTGGATATCGTCGAAAGCTGGTTCGAAACCTTCGACACCGACGAACGATACGACAACATCGGCATGGGATTCGTGCTCGAACATGTAGCGGATCCCGGCTTCATCCTGCGCCGCTTTCGCAGGTTCCTCCAACCCGGCGGGTCGGTCTTCGTCGCCGTGCCGAACAGCGAATCACTGCACCGCCGCTTCGGTCACGCCGCGGGCCTCCTGCCTGACATGGAGTCGCTCTCCGACGCTGACCGCGAATTCGGCCACCGGCGATACTTCAACCTGCGCTCCCTGACGCGCCTGTGTGAGGACGAGGGATACCGCATGCTCAGGGCCGAGGGCATCCTGCTGAAGCCGATCACCAACAGGCAGATGGAACAGCTGGACCTGAGTCCCGAGATCCTCGGGGGCATGCTGACAGTCGGCATCGACTACCCCGAACTGTGCAACGCGATCCTCCTGATGTTGAAACCGGAGGCAGACGACTGCGACTGCCGCGAGACTCCGCCTGACGCCGCAGCCGTCTTTCCGGCGCCGGCTTGCACGCTGGGCTCGGGCGGCGGCTCGCAGCACAGCTAGCGACAACCCGCGAGGAGTCCGCCAGCGATGACCGAAGGCTTTGACCGGATCGTTGCCGCCGTCGCCGGCATGGAGGAAGCCGCCCGCTCCTTCAGCGATGAGTGCCGGATCGTCTTCCTGCGCAACATCACGATCGAGGGCATCGACACGTTGCTGACGCGCAACCTCTACGCCGAACGCATCCGGCCGATCGTTCAGTTCGGCGGCTACGGGACCATGGTGCAGGACGTTCTCGCCGCCGATGGTGCCGCCGGCAGCGACGCCGACTTGATCGTCCTGGCGCTCTCGGTCGACGAACTCGATGCCAGCTACGGCAGCCCCGGCTGGACGAGCGACGCGGCCAGCGCTCAACTCGAGGGCCTGTTCGAGCTGCTGGCAAGCAGGACTCGCGCGACCATCGCGGTACACAGCTTCATTGGCCCGCTGTGGTCGGAGCAGGGACTCATCGTCGCCGCCGAGGACCGCGATCTGACCAGCCAGACGGCGGCGCTGAATCGACTCGTCGTCGAGGCCGTGCGCCGACATTCACCGCGTTTCGTGCTGATGGATTGGGAGCGCTACCTGCGGCGACTCGGCGCCGAGTCCGCATTGGACCCGCGGGGCCACTACCTGTGGCGCGCACCGTTCAAGCGCGCCTTCCTCGAGGTCTGGGCGCAGCAACTGGCGCGCGTCGTCTGCGCGCTGCGAGGCCGGGCGAAGAAGGTTCTGGTACTTGATTGTGACAACACGCTGTGGGGTGGCGTGATCGGCGAGGACGGTCTCGACGGAATCCAACTCGACCGCCACCAGTACCCCGGTCGAGCATTCTTCGATTTTCAGACGACGATCCGGCAGTTGGCCGCGCGTGGTGTGCTGATCGCGCTCTGCAGCAAGAACAACGAGGCTGAAGCACTCGACGTAATCGACCACCATCCGGCTTGTCAGCTCAGGCGTGCCGATCTGGCCGCCTGGCGGATCAACTGGAACGACAAGGCGAGCAACCTCTCGGCGCTGGCAGCGGAGCTCAATCTCGGCCTCGACTCTTTCGTCTTCGTCGACGACAGCGCGCTGGAATGTGAACTGATCAGGCAACTGCTGCCGCAGGTAACGGTCATGGAGGTGCCGAGAAAGCTCCACGAGCTGCCACCCTTGCTCCTTCGTGACGGTTTGTTCGACACTCTGAGCGTAACCGGGGAGGACTCCCGGCGAACACGCCTCTACCAGGACCAGCGTCAGCGCGAGCAGTTGCGGAGCGCCGTCCACAGTATCGAAGATTATCTGCGGTCCCTCGAGACGGTCGCCAGGATTCACCGCGCCGACAACGGCGAAGTCCCGCGAATCGCCCAGTTGACCCAGAAAACCAACCAGTTCAACCTGACGACGCGCCGCTACTCGGAACAGGACATCAGAGCGTTCATCGCCGATGAAGATGTCGAAGTGTTCAGCCTGACGGCACGCGATCGCTTCGACTCGCTTGGCCTCGTCGGGGTGCTTGTCGTCTTCATTGAAGGCACCGAGGCAAGAGTCGACAGCTTCCTGTTGAGCTGTCGGGCACTCGGCCGCCGACTCGAGCTGGCCATGATCGCGCGTTGCCTGGCCAAGTTGCGCGAGCAGCGTGGAATCGAAATATCGCGAGCGGAATACCTGCCTACTGCCCGCAACGCGCAGGTGGCCGATTTCTGGCCCAGCGTCGGCTTCTCGGTCACGGGAACCGCGGACGGCGGCACTCGGTACATGCGGCTCATCGACGGGCACGCCGGCGGAACACCCACCTTTGTGACCATCGAAGACGACTGAACGCTGAAAGGAACTGCTGCCATGACCACACCGGCTATCGAAGGCCGTTTTTTCCGGATCCTGTCGTCACTCCTCCAGGTACCTCTCGAGCAACTGGGCCACGACACATCGCGCAAGAGCTGTCAGGCCTGGGATTCGCTGAAACACATGCATCTGGTCCTGGCACTCGAGGAAGAGTTCGGCATCGAGTTCGACGACGCTGAAATAGCCGACCTGAACAGCGCCGCTGCCCTTCTCGATGCCGTTTCCCGCAAGGTGAGCGCGTGAGCGAAGCACAGCCACGGCCGCTGGTGATCTTTGGCGTCGGCGAGCTCGCACAGCTCGCGCATTACTACTTCACCCACGATACGGGCCGCCGGATAGCAGGCTTTGCTGCCGACTCCGCCCGTATCGCCGAAAGCGAGTACCAGGGGCTGCCACTGGTACCCGCGCAGGCACTCGAGACGCACTTTCCACCCAGTGATTTCGATCTTTTTGTCGCCATTGGCTACTCCGGACTCAACAGCCACCGCGCCGAGCGCTGCGCCGAGGCCGTTGCGCGCGGCTACCATCTGGCGACCTATGTCAGCTCGCGTGCGTCTGTCTGGCCTGATCTCAGGATCGGTCATAACTGTCTGCTGATGGAAGGTAGCGTGATTCAGCCTTTCGTCACCATCGGCAACGGCGTCATCGTCTGCTGCAACAGTCTGATCAGCCATCATTCGCGGATTGACGATCATTGTTTCATCAGCTCCGAGGCGACCATCGCGGGCCGCGTGAGAGTCGGAGCAAGGAGCTTCATCGGCGTGAACGCGACCATCCGCGACAACCTGAGCGTGGGCGACGACTGCATCGTTGGCGCCGGCGCTCTGCTCCTGCAGGATACAGCCGATGGCAGCGCCTGCTTTCAGGCGGGAACCCCGGCCTCGGGAATTCCGAGCCGTCGCGCGCGCTCGCTGCTCTAGCCCGAGAGGCAGCACGCATCGCTTGCAGCGCTCGACAGAGAAGCAGGCGCGACCACTGGCGACCACTGGCGACCACTGGCGAGGACTGGCGAGGACGCTCAAGAGCGTGATTTATTTGGCTGGATTCGTCCGATCCGCGCGTTATCATTGCTGGCCTCTGGATCAGCGAGCCGCGGCAGAAGGGCCGCTCCAGCCGCTATCGGGTCGCCACCGCATTCGCCATCGACACCACAGGGGAACAACCTCCGATGATGCCCACACCATTGCCCGCGCTGCCTCAGGTTCCACCGCAACAGCTCGTTGAGACGCAGCGGCCGCAGATCAGCATCGTTTCGACCCTCTACCGTTCGCGGCCCTTCCTGGCAGATTTCCTCGCCGCGTGCCTCGACGCTCTGCGTCAGCTCGCCATCTCCGACTTCGAGATCGTCCTGGTCAACGATGGTTCCCCGGACGATTCACTCGACTATGTGCTGGCGCGCCGGCAGGATGTGCCGCACTTGGTGGTCGTAGACCTGTCACGCAATTTTGGTCATCACCACGCCATGCAGGCCGGCCTGCGGCAGGCGCGCGGCGATCTGGTGTTCCTGATCGATTGCGATCTCGAGGTTTCCCCACTGAGCCTGTGCTCGTTTCACGAAAAGCTGCGCGAAACCGGCTGCGACATGGTCTTCGGCTATCAGGAGAGGCGGAAGGGGGGGTACTTCGAACAGATCAGCGGCGGCCTGTTCTGGAAGGGATTCAACCTGCTGAGCGAAACCAAGATTCCCGAGAACATCGTCACCGAGCGCCTGATGAACCGGCGTTTCGTCGACGCCCTGCTGCAGTTGGGCGACCAAAACCTGTTCCTTGGCGGGATGATGAGCTGGACCGGATTCCATCAGATTGGTCTCGCCGTGGCCAAGAAGCAGCGTCAGGGGGCGAGCACCTACACGCTGCTCAAGCGTATCAATCTGATGATCAACGCCGTCAGTTCGTTCTCGGCGCAGCCCCTGCTCTGGTTGTTCAATTTTGGTGCGATGGTCACTCTGGTGAGCTTTTCCTACGCCATCTACCTGGTCATCAGAAAGCTGTTCTTTGGCGATGCGCTGCTCGGCTTCACCTCCGTGATGGGGCTGATAGCGCTGAGCCTGGGAATTCTCACCATGGCCATTGGACTCGTCGGCGTTTACCTGGGCAAGATCTTCAGCCAGGTCCAGGGCCGGCCAACGTACATCGTCAAGGACGTACACCGGTGAACATCCGCTCCCTGCAGGCCACCGCACCGGCAGCACGCTGCTCTGACGACGACCACCCGAACCGGGTACCCCATTGGGATCGCACAGTGAAAGGAACGAGAATGGACTCTGAACGGGACAGCCGCTATTTCTCCCGGCAGGAACTGGAATCGATGCGTTTTCGCCATCTTGGTCGAAACGTGCTCATCAGCCGAACAACCCGCATCTATGACCCCGAATATGTCGCCATCGGTGATCACTCGATCGTCGACGATTTCTGCGTCCTTTCCGGTAACCTGCAAGTCGGCAGAAACGTCCACATCGCCCACGGATGTCGGGTGATCGCCGGCCGCGAGGGAGTGCTCATGGATGACTTCTCGGGGCTTGCGTTCGGCGTGACGATCTTCGCCCAGTCGGACGACTACACGGGTGAGGCGCTCACCAACCCGACCGTGCCCATGCAATACCGACGAATCGCCAGGGCTCGCGTCGAGTTGGGCCGGCACGTCATCATTGGTGCCGGCACGGTCGTCTTTCCCGGCGTGATGCTCGCGGAAGGATCCTCGGTCGGAGCCTGCAGCATGGTGACGAGATCCACCGAAGCCTGGGCAGTGTACGTGGGGGTGCCAGCGAAAAAGGTGCGAGAGCGAAGCCGTCGCATGCTGCAACTGGAGAAGGAGTACCTGCAGCAGGAAGGCAGCGACGACGCCGTTCCAGCCGGATCAGTCGTAGGGCCAGGCGCGTGAGCATCCGCCCGTACCGCCAGCCAGCTTCAGGCGGGTCCAGCGGCAATGGTGCCGTGCAGTCCTGCCAGTGGTCGTCGGCACGCGCCGGCGAGCCGAGTCTGCTGCGCCGAGTGTTCACACCCGGAGGCCAGGCAAGCCATTGGCCACCACCAGACGAATCCAGAACATGACAACGCGCAGCCTTGCCATTCTCCAGTCGAACTATCTGCCGTGGAAAGGGTACTTCGACATCATTCACGATGTCGACCTGTTCATCTTCTACGACGATCTCCAGTACACCAAGAATGACTGGCGCAACCGCAACCGCATCAAGACCGGCAACGGAGCCGAGTGGATCACCATCCCGGCGGGTGAGGACAGCAATCGCCTGATCTGCGAGGTGGCGATCAGGAACCCGCTGTGGCAGACGAAACACTGGAAGACCCTGCAGCAGAACTACGGCAGGAGCCCATTCTTCGGTCGTTACGCACCGTTCTTCCAGGACTTCTATCTCGGCCGGGAATGGGACAATCTCTCCGAACTCAACCACTACCTGATCGGCGGGATTGCGCGCGAATTCCTCGGCATCACCACCGAATTCAGGGACTCGCGCGAGTACGCTCTCACTGGTCAGAAGCTGGAGCGACTTCTCCAACTGGTGAAGAGTACCGGGGCCGACCGCTATCTGTCGGGACCGGCAGCGAAGGACTACATCGACCCGCACCGTTTCTCCGAACTCGGTGTCGAACTGGCGTGGAAGGACTATTCGGGCTACCCGGAGTATCCGCAGCGCTACCCACCCTTCGAGCATCGGGTGTCAATCCTCGATCTGCTGTTCAACGTCGGCCCGGACGCCCCATGGTACATCTGGGGCTGGCGCAGCGATCCGCGTGCCCCGGCAGTCACGGCTGCCGCCTCGGCAACCGGTGGCGCCGGATGAAACGGAAGTTGCTCCATGTTCTCGGCGGGGGCCCGTGGCAACTGCCCACAGTGCGCCTCGCCAAGTCGATGGGACACCGGGTTCTGGTCAGCGACATGCATCGCGAACGTCCGGCCTACGCGCTGGCGGATCATCACGAGGTGGTCGACATCACCGACAGCGAAGCGACCCTGCAGCTTGCCGCCCGCCATCGCATCGACGGCATCATCTGCGACACGACCGATGTCGGCGTGGTGACGGCGGCATTTGTCGCCGAGCGACTCGGGCTGCCCGGAATCGGCTACGAGACCGCGCGCAACTTCACCAACAAGGGACGGATGCGTCGCCTTACCGATGCCGCCGGGATGGTCGTTCCGCGTTACTGCCTGCTTTCGTCGGCAACCGGACTGGCGGCAGCGGCAGCAGCGGTTGCCTACCCGCTGATCGTCAAGCCGGTGGACAGCCAGTCCGGAAGAGGCGTCAGCAGGCTGTCCGCAGCTGCCGGACTGGATGCGGCCTATCGACTTGCGCGAAGCTGCTCACGCTCCGGTGAGGTACTGATCGAGAGCTGTGTCGACGGCAGCGAGATCATCGTCGACGGCTTTGTCGTTGCTGGAAGACCGCAGATCCTCGGCACCGCCCGCAAGGTGCCGTTTTCGGATTCGCTCACCGTGTCGTCACGAATCCACTATCCGGGAGCCCTGCCAGACGCCGAGTTCGCCCGCATCCGGGCAGCGACTGGCGCTACCCTGTCCACCCTTGGCCTGCGCGATGGCGTCTTCCACGCCGAGTTCATGCTCAGCGGCGAGCACGTGGTACCCATCGACATCGCGGCGCGCGGTGGCGGCGTCATGATCTACACGCACGTCGTTCCGCACGTCTCGGGGGTGAACGTGAACCAGGCGATGATCGAGCGGGCACTCGGTGAGCCCGTCCAGATCAGCCCCCTGCCGGATCCACGAGCCGCCAACATCGAGTTCTTCACCATGCCGCGCGGCCGGATTGCGGAGATCGCCGGGACCGACGCCGCTGCCGCAGTTCCCGGTGTCGCGGCAGTTCACTTCAACCTGCAGGTCGGTGATCAGGTGGGTCCGCTCGAACACAAGGATCGCCGTCCGGGCTACGTGGTCACCCTGGCAAACACGGCGGCCGAGGTCATCGCCATCGGCCGACAAGCCGTATCCCTGATCCAGGTACGCATGGATGGCCGGAGCGAATTCGTCAGCATCACCTGATCGACTGAGAGGAAACCGAAATGAAGCTTTTCGATTCGCTGACCCATGTCACCCGCGACGGCAGCTGGTGCGGCGAGCGGCGCTACGACGCATCGCTCGCCCGACTGCTGCAGGACATGGATGAAGCGGAGGTCTACCGCGCCTGTCTCGTCGCCATCGCGGATTACGTCGACAACGAAGTCATCATCGAGTCGGCGCGCGCGCATCCGGACCGTTTCGTCCCCATCGCCGGCCTCAACCCGCGCAGCCTGCCGACCCTGCGCCGCGTCGAGGCGGTGGTGGCCGAACTGGCGGCGCAGGGATTCGCCGGCATCAAACTGCACCCGCGCATGAACGGCTACGATCCGCTCGACGCGAAGTGCATCGCCGTCTTCGATGCCGCGGCCGAGCACGGGCTGGTGATCCTGCTCGACACGCTGTTCAGGCGTCGCGGGCTGGCGACGACGAACGCCCCCGACACGATCGACTACATCGCCAACGCCTGCCCGGACACGCGCATCCTGCTGCTGCACGCCGCCGGCCCGTCGATGCTCGACCTGTTCGAGATCGTTCGCGCCAACCCCAACCTGATGCTTGATTTCTCCTTCACCCTGATGCGTTATGCCGGCAGCCGCCTCGACGAAGACATGCGCTACCTGTTTTCGACAACGGACCAGTTGATCACCATTGGTTCCGACTTTCCCGAGTACCCGCCGGCAAGGATCCTCGAGCGTTTCGCGATGCTCAGCCAAGGGATCGAAGCGCACCGCATCGAGAACATCATGTACCGTAACCTGGAGCGCCTGTTTGCCGGCTACCAGGTGCCGACGCGATGATCGGCGAGCGGCAGACCGGAATCCTCGCGGTCCAGCCCGGCTTTCAGCCTGCGACGAACGAGGCGGGAGCGCACAGTGGCCCGGTCTGGTCGCTTGCCGCACTGCTCCTCGCTGCTCTGGCACTTCGCTTGGCATTCTTCACCGGCTGCTTCGGGTCCGACGAGGTGACCTATACCGAGCAGGCACTCAAGATTGCGCAAGGACACTGGGCACGCTCCGACTACATCGGCGCCGTTCGCCTGGGAATCAGCCTGCCGGTCGGCTTCCTGGTGTGGCTGTTTGGCCGTAGCGAGTTCGTCGCCAACCTCTGGTCACTGCTCTGCTCACTCGGCGAGATCGCCCTCGTCTACCTGATCGCCAGGCGGTTCTGGGGCGAGCGGGTCGCCGTCCTGGCGGGACTCGTGCTCGCCTTCACCCCGCTGCACGCCCACTATGCCGGCCGCCTGATGGCCGACGCACCGCTTGCCTTCTTTGTCACCCTGAGCTTCTTCACCCTGTTCGAGGGTGATCGCACGGGCCGGCGTGCGTACTACCTCTGCGCCGGTCTGGCGGCGGGCTTCGTCTGGTGGATCAAGAGTTCGGTGGCGCTCGTTTACGTCCTCGTGTTTGCCCTCTACCTGGCCCGGGAAAGACGACTGCACAGCAAGTGGCTGCTCATGGCGACTGGCTTCCTGGCAATGCTGGCGCTCAACGGACTGGTCTTCCTCGTCATGGAGGACGACTTCTGGAAGCTCTGGCGCATGACGACTTCCGGTGCCGCCGAATATGTGCAGAAAATCAGCCCTGACACCGATCCAGGGTTCTACCTGCGCCTCCTCCTGCTCGATGTCAAGCACACTTGGCTCCTCGGGCCGCTGGCCGCCGCTGGCCTCGTCCTCTGGTTGACGCGACAGCGGCACGACGACGGTCTGACCCGTGTTGCGATCTGGTGCCTCGGACTGATCGGCGCTTTCAGCCTCTTCATCGTGTCGTTCAAGCCGCTGCTGCTGATCACCAAGCAGGTCAATTACGCGATCGTGTTCCTCGCCCCGCTGGCACTGCTCGCAGGCTACGCGCTGTCGCGGCTCGGCCGCCGCCTGTCGATCATCGTCGCCGTGGCCGTGATCATCCCTCTCGGCGTCATCGGCACCGCACTTGAGCAACAGGTCATCCAGTCCTTCGTGGCCAACAGCAAGGCGGCGCTCCGCTTTGCCAGCGAGCACCCGGGGGCCGCCGTGTATGGCATGACCAACGCCACCCGCACCGGCAACTACGCCCGACTGTTCGCGACGTCACCTGCCGAAGTGCCGCGAATACACGATATTCAGTTGCTCGCTGCCGGCACCCCGGGCATGCCCCTCAGCAGGGGTACAGAGGGCTTTGCCGCCTACGCGATATTCGATCGCCAGACAGCGGGCTGGGGCAAGCAGGGCCCGTACTCGAGCCTCGATGGCCTGCCCAGCTGCTGGGTCCGTCTTGGCGAACTGCAGCCGACCGGCATGGGCCTCGGGTCACGGCTTGTCGGTAGCCTCAGCTCCGCGGCGGCAGTCCTGCCCACTGCCATCGGGCAGAAGGTGGCAAGTCGGCTCGATGCGCTGGCGCACCCCCTGCCGGCGACGATCTTCGGCATCACGCCGGAGTGCCTGCTGGCGACCGCTCGTAGCGGCGGCAACGTGAAAATGGAACCTCAGGAACCGGAGTCCATGCATCACCGATGAATTGGTCACTATCGGCTGCCGCAATACCGGACAGGGTGTACGTGGTCGGGATACCGCTGCGCACAAGCCGCCGTCGAAGCCGGACGACGAGGTGCGCGCGCTCTGGCGCTGGCAGACCCGGACTGTACCAGATCCCCGGTCAGCCTCCCGGCCAAGGCTTTCCGGCAAGAGCAAGAGCAAGAGCAAG
>ERZ761607.2608-NODE-2608-length-19129-cov-5.583202_pt1 | contig 19129 bp, 13 predicted proteins | sample MGYA00511164_ERZ761607 | MGnify/ENA primary metagenome ERZ761607 (study PRJEB28899, sample SAMN02445080) | bioreactor sludge metagenome | biome: EBPR sludge | place: Australia: Brisbane, Thorneside Wastewater Treatment Plant | collected 2011-06-22 ...
ATCCACTCACCACAGCAGAACCAACCAGACTTATGAAAATGTTAGGGGGCGCTAAATCCCAGCCAGGCCAGCATGTTGCTCAGCAGCTGTGCCTGCACATCTTCAGGCAAAACCGAAAATGGCATCAGCAAAAAGACGGATCGCTGGTCATTATTGATATCATCGATGGCCGCCAGACCGATAATGTTACCGGCATCGGCGCTAGTTGGCCCTTGCAGCAAGAAGGCGACAGAACCGGGCTCTAAATCTTCCACCAAAAAGTCGGCAAAAACTACCTCGTAGGTGTCATCGAGCGTCAGCACATCGCCCACGGCAAAGCCTTCTAGCAGCACCTCGTCCTCCCCGGCAAACTCCACGTCTGACAGCTCAGACAGGCCAATGTCGCCAAAAATGGTGGGCGAAGAACCCATCACCAGAAGCGGCCGTCCTGATTCAATGTAGTCATACACAATAAGGGTATCTTCATCCAGGAAGCCGTCCGGGTTCAGGTAGTCGCCAGAGTCCCAAATGAGCAAATCGGCCGTTTCCAGCGCTTCGGAAGTTAACGGGCCGTCTTCGGTGGTAACCCAGGTCTCCACGGTGTAATCGGCCAGCAGCGCTTCTAGCTCAGCCTGGCTGGTAAAGCCATCGCCAATCGGATCACCATCGTCGTCGATGAACAAAAAGACGGTGACATCTTCGCTGCTGCCGCTGTCTCCTTCGTCATCATCATCGTCTTCGGCTGGTGCCTCGCTCGATTCGCTGACGGTGAGGACAAACTCGCCGCCATCGTCGTAAAAATCCTTCACCACGATGGTGTATTCGTCGTCATCGGGAATATCGGCGGCAACAATGGTTTCCGCATCGCCGCTGAAGCCAGAATCGGCTGAGGCAATCAGGTTATTGTTGGCGTCGAACAGCTGCAAGACGGCATCCAGGTCGTCGCTGCTGACAACGGTGATGTCGATCACTGCCGGGCCATCGCTGAAGGTCCAGCTGTAAGCTTCACCTTCGGGCAGCGCACCTTCGATGGAATCACCCAGGCCGATGCTGCCCTGGTCGGTGGCTTCAATTTCCTCGCCAACTGGCTCATCAATCTCTTCTTCCTCTTCTTCATCACCTGCGTCGTCTTCTTCGTCGGCCGCGTCCGCGTCGTCTTCTTCTTCAGCGGCAGCCAGATCGCCACCAGTGAGCAGTTCTGCCTCCACTTCTTCGTCGCTGACGTTGGTGGGGCACAGGGCCAGGTTGTCTTGCAGCAGGCAGTCGGCCAGGGCGTAGTCGGCATCCAGCGGAATGAGGTCCAGCAGTCGGCTGATACTGTTTTCCAACCCTTCCTGACTGGCAGCAAGCACCACCAGGGAACGGCCGTTTGCCCCCTCATCCAGCAAAATCAGCGCCGTACCAGACATTTGCACGCTGCCCAGCTCAGATTGAATAAGGCGCTGGAAGGGAGCTTCATCTGGCGTTTCTTCGGTTTCTTCTGCGGCCGTTTCTTCTTCAACGGCCGTTTCCTCACCTACCTCATCTTCAGCTGCCAAAGCGGCCGTTTCCGCCTCGGTGAGAATGGCGGGATTAATGGTGAGGGTAATACCCGCATCGGCCAGAAGCTCGGCCACGTCATCGGCCTGGTTGTACAGCCCCAGGTAAATGGCATCGCCGCTCTGCGCTTCCAGCGTCGTCAGGCTGAGCGTTTTGTCCGCCTCACGCAGGCTGGCCTGCAAGGTGATAATTTCGTCGAAGGCGTTGGGGCCAAGCTGCGGCCCGCCGGTGTAGACCAAATCCACCTCTGGCGCAAAAAAGTAGGGGAAATCAGCCACGCTGTAATCCCGCTCGATGGGTGACGCCAGGAAGTCGGCAATTTGGGCAATAAATTGGGCATTGTCCTCCACCGTGTAATAAGGCTCCATCAAAAATTGAATGTCGCCGATGGCCAGCACGTTGCCGTCAACGGCCGTTGCCGCCAAAGACAAGCCACCCGGACGATCCGTCGCCGAAGACCAGGTGTTGTCATCCCCGGCCAGCAGCACCTCGGCCCGCGAACCCACCTGCAGCGAATGAGAACCGTACAGCACCACACTGGCCAGATCGGCCGTCAGCGGGCTGGTGGTAAACCCGGCCTCGTTCACAATGATGTTGCGGAAGTTGCCTTCATTTTCGATGGTGTTGTAGAGGTAGTCCCCGTTAAAGATGATATCAAAGCTGTTGGCCAGGCTGTTGAGCGGAATTTTGTCCGATTCCACAAAAACGTTGAAGGTGAACAAATCTTCTTCCACCACAATGCTGTAGCGAGTGGGGTCGCCCAGCAGCAGCAGGTTGCCGCCGCGCCGGACAAAGTCCTCTACCGCCTGCACCTCTGCCCCGGAGAACGACTCCAGCGGGGTGATGACCACAAAGGCGTTGGCGGCACGCAGCGCGGTGGCCAGGTCGCCCCCGGTGTACGAAATGAGATCAACACCACGAGCGGCTAAACGGCCGTCCAGATAGCTAATCTCATCCAAAGTGAATGCATTGTCATGCGATTGATCCAGCAGCACCATGCCGCCAAACATTTCAGGCTCGTCCACAAAAGAAGCGGCACGCGGCGTGGGCACACTTTCCACCACAGCCGCCACGTCGTAGGCCGCGGGAATGGTTCTATCGCCGCCACCCAGCCGGTAATGCTGCAAGTAGCGAACGGCCGTTGGCCCAATCAGCAAAAGGACAAAAACGATGAGAAAAATTAAACCTCGGCGCATAATCACATCCTGATGGACGGAATTAGGAAATTCAACAATTGAGTATGTGGCTGGCAATTACCCAGTTACTCAACTATTTCATTACCCAATTACCTTTATTGGTTGGCTGGCAGTTCCATGTAACGGTAATAAAGCCCGGGCGGCAAATCTACCGGCGTAGCCCACAACTTTTCCTGGTCGATGGCCGGAACCTGGTAGGTAGCAAAGGCTACCGCGCCGTCTTCGCCAAAGGTCAGCGGATACAGCTCCACCACCTCATAATCGCGCAGTCCCGCCAGTTCGGCCGCTTTGTCAAACGCCTCGCTGGTGGAGATGATGCCGTCAATCAGGCCCAGCTCCAGGGCACGCACACCGTCAAAAATTTCGGCGCGAGACAGCAGATCAAGATCGGCATTCAGCCGATCAGCCCGCCCATTGGCCACTGCCTGCAAAAAGGCAAACTTCAGCGTTTCGGCGCGGCGCACGTAGCCATCCACCGTACCGCCAAACGATTTGTACGGCCCGGTTGTCAGCACGTCTTCTTCCAAAAAGGGTGTATCGGGCAGGGAGCTGATGACGCCAATGCTGCCAATTGCCGAACCGGGTTTGGCGTAGATGGCATCCGTGGCCGCAGCGATGTAATAAGCACCGCTGGCCGCCAAAAAGTCCACCGTGGCCACCACGGGCATGTCCTGACGTGCCGCCAGCACGTCCATGTACAAATCTTCGCTGTCAGACGCGGTGCCACCGGGGCTGTTGATGACAATCACCACCGCCTGAATGCTAGGATCGTCGCGGGCATACAGCAGCTGCTCGCGAAACTCAAAAGCGGTGGCGTTGGAGATTTCGTAGTTGAGGCGAATCACGCCGATTTTGGGCGTAGGCACGACACGGGGGGCCAAGTACAGCCCCAGCGCCAGGGGTAAGACAATTACAACCAAAAACAGGAGAATTAATCGCAGCGGGGAACGGCCGTCACCGTCGTTTTGCACCATACCCAACTCCTTTTGCTGACACGCACAATCGATTTGGCAAGTTTCATTAAAATCTGGGAAACGGCCGTACCAAACCTTTAAGCTTGGGCCATTTTCCGGTGATGCGGCAGTAGGATAACATGGAGAAACAGGCATGGCAACAGGCAAGATAACGGTTACGGCCGTGTTTGATTTTATGCGTTGCCGAATCACTATGCTAAAATGGCGAAAAGTCCACTACCCAATACGGGCTATAGCGAAAATTCATGCATATCACCCACCTCTCCTTGACTAACTTTAGAAATTACGGCCGTCTTGAACTCACCCTCCCCCAGGGACCAACCCTCCTCTACGGCAACAATGCGCAGGGCAAAACCAACCTCCTCGAAGCGATTTACTACCTGGCCACCACCCGCTCGCCCCACGCCGAAAACGACGCCCAGCTGCTAAACTGGAACGCCGCCCAGAGCGAAGACCCCATCGTGGTCGGACGGCTGGTGGCCAGCGTGGTCACCGCCCAGCATAACCACCAGGTAGAAATGCGCCTCATTCAAGAACAAAAATCGACCGTGGCGCGGCAGCGCAGCTTTAGCTTTCGCCGGGAAGCCCTGCTCGATCGGCGCAAAGTGCGGCTGATGGACCTGTTGGGCGCGGTGCGCGTGGTGCTCTTCCTGCCCGAAGATGTGCAGCTGCTCACTGGTTCCCCCGCCAACCGGCGGCGCTACATGGACATCACCCTTTGCCAGGTTGACCCTGTTTACTGTCGGGCACTCTCCAATTACAATAAAGTGCTTGAACAGCGCAATGCGGTTCTGCGGCAGATAGCCGAAGGCCAGCCAGGCCGGGAGATTTTGCCCATCTACTCCGACAAACTGGTGGAGTTAGGCAGCACCATCTTCCTGAGGCGAGCCAAATTCCTGGCCAATCTCAGCCGGGAAACGCAGCGCATTCATTATGAATCGTTAACTGAAGGGCGTGAATCGATCCGACTGCTGTATTTGCCCCGCCTAAACGCCAAAAAATCCCGGTTAACACCGCCCGGCGAGCAGCAGCCAGAAGCAGTCAGCGAATGGTTAGAAAGTCATCAGGGACAGTCAGAAATTGTTTCAGAACGTTTTGCTAAGCTGTTGCAGGAAACATTAGCAACAGACATTGCACGCGGGGCCACCACCGTTGGCCCACATCGCGATGATTGGTCTTTTCAATTGAACGGCCGTTCCCTGGGCAGTTTTGGTTCACGGGGTCAGCAGCGCACCGCCATCCTGGCTCTGAAAATGGGTGAGATCAACTGGATGACGGCCGTAACTGGCGAACGTCCCATTTTACTATTGGATGAAGTAGTGGCAGAATTAGACGAACTTCGACGAGCTGCCTTACTTAGTTACGTCAGCCAGGCCACACAAACCATTCTGACAGCAACGGACCCAGGCATGTTTACCGACCAGTTCTTGCGCCAAGCCACCCGTATGGCAGTTGAAAACGGCCGTATCAATGTAATGTAATCAATGACAACACGGCATTCCACTACCCACCAGGAATGTCACTTTATAGAGTGAACAGTATCGTGAATCATTCCACCAAAGATTCTTCCGTTGTGCTCATAATCGACGACATGCGTGAAAACAGGTTGTTGCTCTCCTCCCAACTGCGGCTGGACGGACACCACATCTTGGAAGCAGGCGGTGGGCAGGATGGCATTGCCATGGCCCGGGAACACGATCCTGACCTCATCCTCCTCGACGTGATGATGCCCGATATCAATGGCTTTGAGGTGTGCAAAATCCTCAAGGAAGATACCAGCACCCACCTCATCCCCATCATCATGATCACCGCCCTGAGCAAGGTGGAATCCCGCATCGAAGGCAAAAAAGCCGGGGCCGACGAATTCCTCTCGCGCCCCCACATTCGCGAAGAGCTGCTGGTGCGTGTGCGCACCCTCATCCAGCTCAAACGCGCCCGCACCAACCTGGAAGAAGAGCGACACCGCCTACAGCTGCTTTACAACATCAGCCGTGCCGTCAGCACTCAGCTGGATTTGGAATCGATGATGTCGGCCATTATTGCCCAGACGCAAGCGGCCGTTGGTGCCACCAAGGGCAACATCATGCTGCTCAACGAGCAGGGGCAGGTGTATCATAAATTCATCATCCGGGCTGGCTTCCCACTGGAAATTAGCGACCGCGTGACGCAAGAGGTCATGACGCGCGGTCTGGGCGGCTGGCTGGTGGCCCACAAAGTCAGCGAAATCATCCACGATATTCGCCAGGACACCCGCTGGGTCACCCTGCCCGATGACGAAGGCGAAACCGGCTCAGCCATTGGCGTGCCGCTGATTGGCTCTGACCGCATCGTCGGCATTCTCATCCTCAACCACCCCGATATAGGCTACTTTACCGAGGAACATCGCGAACTGCTCATCGCTTTGGGCAGCACGGTCTCCACTGCCATTGCCAACGCCCACCTCTTTACCGAAATTAGCGAGGAGCGACGTAAGCTAGAAGCCATTCTGGCCCAGGCCACCGATGCTATCGTCACCACCGATGAATCGTGGAATATCTCGCTGTTCAACCAGGCAGCCGAACGGTTGTTTAACCTGAAGGCCGAAGAAGTCACCGGCAAGTTCCTGGGGGATGTGAAGCCGCTGAGCGTGCTGCTGGCTGCTTACAGCAACGGCAGCACGCAGTCCAGCGCCCAGGAAATTAACCTGGAGAATGGCAATACCCTGTTCACCAGCGTTTCGCCGATTCAAGGTGTGGGGTATGCGGCCGTTTTGCAAGACATCACCGAAATGAAGCGCATCGAGGAGTTTCGTCTGGCCGAAGAAATTCGCAAAAAGCAGGAAATCAAAGAGACTTTCTCACGTTACATGGGACCCAGCCTGGTCGATTATGTGCTCTCGCACGAGCCTGGGCTGATGGCCCGGCGCGAACGGCGTCACGCGGTGGTGATGTTTGCCGACTTGCGCAGCTCAACCCGCTTTATCCGCCTGGTAGAACCAAACGACGTGATTGCCCGCCTTAACCGCTTCTTCACCCAAATGACCGAAGTGGTGTACAAGTTTGAGGGGACTATTTTTGAACTGACGGGTGATGAAATTTTGGTGGCGTTTAATGCCCCGTTTGATCAGGCCGATGCTTCGAGCCGGGCGGTAGAAACGGCCGTTGCCATGCACCAACGCTTCAACGCTCTGCGACTGGAGCTATTTGAGGGGCTCAGCTCCAGCTTTGGCATGGGCATCGGCATCGACCAGGGCAACGTCATCGTCGGGAACGTGGGTGCCGAAACCCGCATGACCTTCCGCATGGTGGGTGATGCCGTGAACACCGCTCACCGCCTGGTAGACATCGCCGCCGACGGGCAAATTGTGATCTCCGCAAGTGTGTACAAAAACCTGGGTGTGGACTCCAGCCCGCTGCTGCAAGCCAGCCAGTTTGAATCAATGGGCGAAGTAGAAATTCGCGGCAAGGATGAGCCAGAACACCTCTACAGAATCCAGGTTCCCCTGGAACAAATGCGTGACGCGTAGTTACAACGGCCGTTTTCCTGGCACCCCCACCCGTCGCGGATAAACCCCTGGCGTCTCTTTTTCCTTCAAAATGGTCACAAAATAGTGCGGCTGCTCCCGACCTGGCAGCGTGACGCTGGCCACCTGTGGCGCGGCACCGCCCAACAAGGCAATGGCGCTCCGGGCAGATTCCACCTCTTCGTGAACCCCTTCCCCTTTTTGGGCCAACATCTGGCCACCCACGCGGCACAGCGGCAGCAAATATTCCGCCAGCACGCGCAGTTCCGCCACAGCCCGGGCCACGGCCCAATCATACCGCTGGCGATGCTGCGGCTGCTGCCCCAGCACCTCGGCCCGCTCCGCCAGAATGGTCACATCGGTTAAACCCAGGCCTGCTACCACCGCCTGCAAAAAATCCCCTTTTTTGGCAACACTTTCCACCAGGGTGAGCTTAAGCTGCGGGAAGAAAATTTTAAGCGGCAAGCCCGGGAAGCCAGCCCCAGTACCTACGTCGATGAGGGAACGGCCGTTCAGCTCACCCATCACCGACGCACAGCTCAACGAATCCAGGAAGTGACGAATGCGAATATCGGCGGGTTGGCGAACGGCCGTTAAATTCATCCGCTCGTTCCATTCCAGCAGCAGCGCCTCATACTGCTGGAACTGAGCAATCTGCTCTGGCTGTAGAGGTGCCCCCAAAGCCTCAGCCCACTGGCCAAACTGAATCCACCCTGCATCCATTATCCTCGACTCCGCTCCAGCTCCTTACGATCCACTTCGATCAGATAGCTGTCGTACTGCTCGCCGCCAAAAATGGCCGGCTGAAAAGTAACCCAATTTTGCACCAACAGCGAGTCGGCGCGCAGGTAGAGCGGGGCAATGGGGGCAATGCCATCATCGCCAAATAGCAGCGTCTCCACCTGCCGGTAAATCGCCTGCCGCTCGGCCAGGTCAACTGCTTGCGCCGCCTGCCGAATCAGCGTATCCACCTCGCTGCACGGCCGATTTTCCCGATTTTCGCTTTCCTCACAGTGAATCAAATCACCAGCCCAGTTGTGGGCATCGGGGTAGTAGGAAGCCCAGGCCAGTTCCCAAACGTCGGCACGGGCCGACCCAGCATCAGGGCGGGTATTGGCCAGCAGCGTACCAAACGGCACCTGTTCAATTACGATCTGGTCTTCCGTACAGCCCAACTCCTCCACCCACATTTGCCGAATCAGTTCAGCCTGCAAAAGCGAAAGGTCAGATGAGGACACCATAAAACGAATTTCCGGTAAAAACCGGCAGCTGTTAAAACCGCTTTCGGCTAACTGCAACCGGGCAAAGTCTGGATTGTACCCTTTGCCAATTTCATCCACCGGCAGCGCCCCCACCACACCCGGCGGAATCAGATGGCGCATGGGCACAGCCTGTCCCCCGTACACTTCCTCCACCAGCACATCCCGATCAATGGCGGCGCTAAATGCCCGGCGCAAGGTCGGTTCGCGAAAAACGCCGCTCTGGAAGTTGAAGTCCAGGTAAAACATCGTTTGTTCGCCCACCATTTTGACCTGCTGCAGCGTGGCAACGGGCTCGTCGGACAAATCAATGGCGGTAACATCAATGACATCCAACAATTTTTCTTCCCACAGGCTAAAGGCAATGTCATCCCGTTCCAGGTAGCTAATCTGCACAATCTGCACGTTGCCCTGGAAGGGTATGGGCCACAGGGTATTGCGTTGCAGCCGGGTCAGGCTGCCATCCAGCGGCATAAACGGGCCGCTGGTGAGGAGGGGTGTGCCGGATTGAAAAGCCGCCTGCCAATCATCGCCAATGGTCTCATCTTCCAGCAGTTCACGCGGCAACGGCCGCATGAACCACATGCTGGTAACGGTTAGGAAGTACGCCGCTGGCCGGTTCAAATCAATTTGCAGCGTGGTGTCGTTTAGCGCTTTGACACCGATGTTTTCCAGGTCGGCCGGGGTGGAGCCTGCCTGCTGATGCACCTGCTCACACCCTTCGATCAAAAAGAGGATGAAGGCATCCGGCGTATCGGTTTCTCGGGAGCAGGCGCGCTGAATGGCAAACACGACGTCGCTGGCAACCACGGGCCGTACCGCCTCGGATATGATGAACCCATCCTGCACCCGCAGTCCGGGCCGCACCCAGAAGATGTCATCGCGCAGGTGGAACGTCCAGGTACGGCCGTTACGCCCCATTTCCCACTCACGAGCCAAAACCGGCTCCACCTGATTGGTCACATGGTTATAGCGCGTCAGCCCCACAAACAAGTTCTCAATAAGATCGATCCCGTCGTCTTCGTTGGTCTTTTGCGGATCAATGTCTGGCACGCCATTTCGCACCAGGCTGATATCCAACACCACCGGCGCGGTTGTTTCCTCCGCAGGAGTTGGTACGCTGGTTGCCGTAGGTGTTGGCTCCAAAATCCGGGTGATGATCAGCTCTTCACCAGCCACGTTGAACACTTCGGTCACAATGATGGGTGGTACTTCTTGACTATCCTGACACGCCGAAAAGAGCAAAATTGTACTTATAATGAGAGCTGCGATGCCCCAAAACGTATTGATTGTGTGTAGGTTGGTTGGTTGTTTTGTCACGCCGCCATGCTATCCCATGCAAAACAGGGTGACAAGTTTTTTCATCTTGTCGTTAAGCGGTCACATTTCTGTGGTTGCAAGCTTATTGAGCGAGTAGTAATATAGTAAAATTGAATCTTCCCAGCCAAGGAAAGAAGACTATGTACGAACGCGTACTCATCATCGATGATTCACAGGAAATTCGCGACTTTTTGTGCGAGTATATTCTGCAACCGAAAGGCTTCGAAGTATTGCAAGCTTCCAACGGGCTAATGGGTCTGGAAATGGCGATTGCCAAAGAGCCGGACCTGATGATTGTGGATCAGCAGATGCCCCGCCTGACCGGGCTGGAAGTATTGGAAAAGTTGCGCGAACGCGGCATTGAAATCCCTGCCATTTTAGCCACGGCGCACGGTTCTGAAGAAACGGCCGTTGCTGCCTTCCGTTTGGGTATTCGCGATTACGTTATCAAGCCCTTTGATGCCGATGAAATTAGCGAGTCGGTAGACCGCGCCCTGCGGGAAAGCCGCTTGCAGCGCGAACGTGACCAGCTGGTGCAGCAGCTCATGGAAAGCAATTCCCAGCTGCAGCGCCGTGCCCAGGAGCTAAACGTCTTGTACGGCGTGGGAAAATCCGTAGCCTCTTCGCTGGATTTGGAAGAAGTGCTGCATCGGGTGGTGGAAGCGGCCGTTTACGTCGTTGGCGCGGAAGAAGGGTCTCTGATGCTGCTCGACGAAGAACAGGGCGAACTGTACACCCGCGCCTCCAAAAACCTCGACTCCAAAGCCCAGTCCATGCGCAAACGCGTCAACGACAGCCTGGCCGGAAAGGTGCTGCAAACCAAGCGAGCTATCGCCATCGGCAATGACTCGCAGTGGAAGCGGACCCACACCGCCCTGCTCGTAAAATCGCTCATTTACGTACCGCTCATCCTGCAAAACAAGCCCATCGGTGTGTTGGGGGTCACCAACCGCCTGAAAGAAACGTCCTTCGACAGCAATGACACCCGGGCTCTTTCCGCGCTTGGCGGCTACGCCACAATTGCCATCAACAACGCCAATATCTATACCGACATTGAGCGGCAGCGCGTCACCCTGTCTGTGGTAGTAGACCAGATTGACGATCCTGTGCTGGTGATTGACCATGAGGACAGGCTGGTGTTGGTCAACAAAGCCGCCCGCGATGTTTTTGAACTGCCGGATGCCAAAGTTGTCGGGCACCCCATTCAAAAGCTGCTTAAAAATGAAGAAGCCGTGGCTTTTATGACACAAGAGGCTGGCGACTCTGTGCGAACCACGGCGGAAATTCAGGGGGCAGACGGGCGTACCTACCAGGCGCGCATGACGCTTATCGAGGGTGGCAGCCGCTCCATCTTAATGGTAGCCCAGGAATAATCTTCAGTTGGTGTTCAGTCCCAGCCAAAAGTGGTGCGGCAAAATATTGGCGATGGGTTGAACACTCACCTTCCCTACTTTTGTTTCATCTTTTAGCATCGTTGGGTTCACCAGGCAGGTGTCGGGGAAACGGCCGTATTTCTCCTGATAATATTCCACTGCCCGGCTGACTTTTTCTTCCAAACTTCGGCCGCGATCGTCATCCAGCCACAACATGCCCACATTCATCTAATCAAACCTCCTACTCGTCATCTTCCGCAAAATCATCGGCGAAATCGCCCTCATCCATTAACTCGTCAGCCACAGGGCGGGCTGCCGGAGCGGCCGTTGGCGGGTTACTCGCAGCTTTCCAGGGCGGCGCTTCGGGGCGCTGCCACACAACGGGATCTGGCTCAGGCACCACCTCACCAGCCGCGTTCAGCTGCACAGGTTGGGCCAACAGCGGCCGGGGACGGTTGCGATGGATCGTTTCCAGGGTGAGGTGCAAATCGTAGTTGCCAATAAATGCCGCCTGAAAATGAACCTGCGTATCATCAATGACCGCCAAAAAATCGCCCTGGCCCAGCAGACGTTCCGCCTCGGCAGTGGGAACGGCCGTTGCCGCCAAAGAATCTGCCTCATCTTGAACCTGTCCCACCAACCGCAGCGGCAAATTGGCCCGCATGACGCTGCTGAGCCATTCAGCCATGGGCTGGCTGGTTGCCAACACGAGGTGAATCCCTGCCTCAGCGCCCCGCTGCAGCAGCGCGGCCAACGACGCCAGCACCTCGTTGGCCGCAAAGGTCACAAGCGCATCAACGTTGTCAATTAGCGTGACAATGGTTGGACGAACCGTTTCATGCTTCAGCCGATGGTGCATTTCATCCACCAGGATTTGCAGCGCATCCCGTCCTTCTTCCGGTTCGGGGATAACCTGGCTGAGCAGGTGGGGCAAAAACATCAGCGGGGCCAGCTGGCGGTTCTGCTTGCCCGGCCGATCCGGGTCAATCACCAGCAGCTGGAGCTTAGATTGTCGGTTGGTCATTGCCAGGGAGACAGCAATCGTGCGCAGCAGGGATGTTTTGCCGGCCGCGTTGGTACCAGCCACCAAAACGTGGGTCATGTTGGCATCGGCAAACGGCAGCAGCAGAGGCGCACCCTCTTCATCAATGCCGAGTACGGCCGTACTCTCCGGCAGTTCTGGCAGCAGCGGCAGCAAATCCAGCAGCGCCACCGGCGGCTCATGCGGTCGGGTAATGTCCAGACGCCACTGCCCCCTGTCATCCTTGGCCAGCGAAACGTCCGTTACCCCCAGCACCGACAGCAAGTCCTGCTTTAAGCCGCGCAAGCGGTGAATACCCGATTCCAGGTGAGACTGCAAATCAAAGCGAATGGACTGCGTCTCTACCTGCCCACCAGCCACCCGTGCCGCAACCTGATGGGTGGAAAAGACACGTTCGATTTGCCGAGATTGAACTTCTAGCTGGTGGCGTAGCCGTTCCTCCTTGCCCATTTTTTGCCACGTTTCTTTTTCACTCATAATCCCTATCCAGGCGGATGCGCAAAAGCGCACATTTGTTCTACTAAAATTGATAAAAAAAATGGACGGCGTAAACGGCCGTCCACAACTACCAAAAATTATCTGCTACGCGGTCTGGCGCAGCACCATCATCACCTTGCCCTGCACCTGCACTTCTTCAGGGTCCACATAAATGGGCTGCATGGTGGGATTAGCAGGCTGGAGGCGAATTCGGCCGTTTTCACGGTAGAAATATTTCAAGGTGGTTGTGCCATCACGCAGCCAGGCGGCCACCATGTCCCCGTTCCGGGCCTCATTTTCGTTGCGCATGATCACAATGTCGCCATCATTAACCATGGCGTCGATCATAGAATCCCCACTGACGCGCAGCGCATACAAATTGTCATGCCGCCCAGAAATCATCGAGCTGCCAATCTCCACGACATCTTCGTCATCATACACGGAGAAATCACCATCGTTACCAACTTCAATGGGCAGACCAGCCACGATGTTACCAATCAACGGCACACGGAAGACGCTGCCAACGGCCGTATTTGCCTTAGCCATCGCCCTACCCACCGACTGCTTCACCTGCTCGGTAGCAACCGCCACCTTCTCTGTCAGGCGCAGCCCGCGCGAAACTTCGGCGTCCCGCTCCAAAAGCCCTCTTTCCTTGAGCTTGGTCAAATTGTAGTTCACCACTGAGGTAGAACTGATTTTCACCGCGGTGCCAATTTCGCGAATGGTTGGCGGGCGTCCAAACTCGGCAACATACTCTTCAATGTATGTCAGAATATTCTTTTGCCGCTCGGATAACGATTTTTTGGCCATTTTGCCCAACTCCTGTGCTGTCTGCCGCAATATTTGGTATCTGGTAAACTAACTGGTGTGATCATGAAGAACAAACAGATTATGACAATCGCTCATTTGTTCTGTACCGGAGTATACACGAACACCTGTTCGGTGTCAAGCCAGATCTACGCCGCTGCATCTGGTACAAAAATTTAAGGAATCCCCATGAATTTTGAGAGTTTTACCTTTCCCAGCCGCCGCTCCAACATCATTGCTCACAACGGCATGGTAGCTACCAGCCAACCCCTGGCCGCCCAGGCCGGGTTAGACGTGCTGAAAGCGGGCGGTAATGCCGTCGATGCGGCCATTGCCACCGTGGCTACCCTGTGTGTGGTAGAGCCATGCTCCACTGGCATTGGCGGCGACGCCTTTGCCCTGATCTGGCAGGCCAATGAAGGCAAATTATATGGTCTCAACGCCAGCGGCCCCGCGCCCCTGGCGCTGACGGCCGATCTGGTGCGCCGCCAAGGTCACAGCAGCTACCCGGCCATTGGCGGCCTGGCGGTGACGGTGCCCGGCAGCCTGCGCGGCTGGCAGCTGGCGCTGAAACGATTTGGCAGCCTGGGGCTAGACACCTTGCTGCGCCAGCCCATCGCCTACGCCCGTGACGGTTACCCGGTGAGCCAGCGCATTGCCCGGTCTTGGAAACTTTCTACAGAAAAAATGAGCCGTTTGCCGGATTCCCAACGAGTGTGGCTGCCCAACGGCCGTTCCCCTCACGCCGCCGAACTGTTCCGCAACCCCGAATTTGCCCGCACCCTGCAAACCATCGCCGAACATGGGTACGATGCGTTTTATCGCGGCGATATTGGCCGCCAGATTGCCGAGGCGGTGCAGGCCGATGGCGGCGTGTTGACGCCGGATGACCTGGCCGCTTACCAGGCAGAATGGGTCGAACCGATCAGCGTGGCGTACCGGGACGGCTTTGTTTTTCACGAAATTCCGCCCAATGGGCAGGGGCTGACCGCCCTGCTGGCGCTGAACCTCGCCAGGCAGTTTGATTTGCCCGCCCTAGGCTACGGCACGGCCGATTATTACCACACCCTCATTGAAGCGATGAAGCTGGCCTTTGCCGATGCCCACGCCTATATTGGCGATCCGCGGCAGGTGAACGTGCCGATTGCGGCGCTGCTGAGCGATAGTTACACGCAAAGCCGGTTTGGCCTCATCCAGCCAGGCACCGCCCTCGAACCCACGCCCGGCTCCCCGCAAACGCACGGCGACACCGTTTACCTGACCGTTGCCGACGGCAAGGGCAACATGGTGAGCTGGATTCAGAGTTTGTACATGGGCTTTGGCAGCGGCATCACCGCAGGCAATACCGGGGTACAGCTGCAAAATCGGGGGGCCAATTTCAGTCTGGAACCGGGTCACCCCAACGAAGCCGCGCCGGGCAAACGGCCGTATCACACCATCATCCCCGGCTTCATCACCAAGGACGGGCAAGCCTGGAGCAGTTTTGGCGTGATGGGCGGCTTTATGCAGCCGCAGGGCCATTTGCAGGTGGGCATCAACCTGATCGATTTTGGCATGGACCCGCAAACGGCGCTGGATGCGCCCCGATTTAACTGGCTGGAGAACAAGCAGGTGGCGCTGGAAACGGCCGTTCCCGATGACATCCGCCACAATTTAGCCCAGCGCGGCCACGAGCTGTGGGCGAAGGGCAAGCCGCTGCACTACGGCGGCGGGCAGGTTATCGTGCGCGATCCGGCCAGCGGCGTGCTGATTGGCGGCAGTGAACCCCGCAATGATGGAACGGCCGTTGGCTGGTAGGTGTGCATTTTCACAATCGCGCTTGCAAACCTGCTATCTCGGACTATAATTCCCATTCGGTTCGGAGAGGTCGCATAGAGGCTTAGTGCGCACGCTTGGAAAGCGTGTATACCGGAAGGTATCGCGGGTTCGAATCCCGCCCTCTCCGCCTCCACAAGCGCAGCGGTTCGCTGCGCTTTTTTTTTGCCACAAAAGAAGCGTTTGGCACACGCGGCCGCTTTCAGCAAATTTGTTGGTACACTGGTACTATTCACGGTGACCCAATTGCCACGAGGTGTGCCAACCATTACAATAGGCCTATCGTACGACCTATGACCAAGTCTTTGCCCGCTCACCAGCCTGTCAACAGTTTTTCCGGTGCGGCACCAGCCAACTGCTCGCCTTCATGAACGCATACCAGGCCAATCTTTACCTCCCCCTTATTGCTGCTGGCTTTTATGCAGGCATTTTGATCCTGCCGCAAATTCGCCGCCGCCCGGAGAAAAACCAGGCGTCCTGGCTGGTGGCCACGCTGGTCCTGTCGGTCGTTTGGGAGTTTTCGCTCTTTTTTGCCGCCAGCATTCCGCTGGCCAACCTGCCGACGCTGGTGCTGCTGCTGTCGGTTTGTGCCCTGGCGGGCACCACCAGCGCCTTCCTGGATTGGCGGCCCAAGCAAAAGTATGTGCTTTTGGCGGGAACGGCCGTTCTCACCACCCTGCTCATCAATCTGCTCGTCCCCAACCGCACCTTCCTGCTGCCTGGGGGACGGCCGTTGGGGCTGACCAACGGCACGCTGGCGGCGTACCTCACCTGGGCGGGCCTGTTTGGCGCGCTGCTCATCACCACCTGGCGCGAATACCGCAAAACCCGCTTTCCCTGGCACGCCAACCGACTGCTGTTCTGGTTCACCGTGCTGGCCACCCTCTTCTTCGGCGAGCTGATCCAGTTTTTTGACCAGCTGGGCTTCATCATCATTGGCCAGGTGCTGCGCTACGTGGGCATGGTGGGGCTGGCCTACGGCATCGCCTCCTACCGCATTTTCGACGTGCGCGCCCGGGCGCAGCGCGGCATCGCTTTTATCATCATCAACACACTCTCGGCGCTGCCGCTGATTTTGTCAGTCATCATCGTTTTCCAGTTTGGCGAAGCCATCAACCGCACCAATAACGTATTCACCTCCATTCTGATTGCCCTGATCATTACCCTGGGCTTTTTCCTGTACCAACCGTTCCGCCGCCTGATCAGCAACGTGGTTTTCCGCTATTTGCGCGGCGAGGGGGTGAACGCCGGGCTGGTGGTGCGCAATTACAGCCAGGCCATTTCCCGCACGCTAGACGTGCAGCAGCTCTCCATTCTCATTGTGGGTACGCTGAGCGAATTGCTGGAAACCAACCGGGGGGCGTTGATGCTGGTGACCCACCTGGAAGATGGCGGCTTTGAAATTGCCCCCATCCCGGCCATGGGGGTGGTGCCCCGGCATCCGGTGCGTTTTGCCCACGATGATCTGTTCATCAACACGCTGATGGCCCAGCACCAGCCGCTGCTGCAATATGAGCTGGACTTCAACCCGGCCTTCAAGGGCTTGCGCGAAGAAGAGCGCACCTGGCTGGACGACATGACGATGGAAGTGTACGTGCCGGTGAGCAGCGGTGAAGACATTGTGGGGCTGATTGCGGTGGGACCGAAGGTTTCGGCCGTACCGTACCAACCGATTGAACTGGAGCTGATGCAAACCCTGGCCGACCAGACGGTAGTAGCCCTGCAAAACGCCCGTCTATTCAGTGAACTCAACATTCAAAACGAGCACATTCGTTACCTGAACATTGACCTGGTAGAGCAAAACGAAAAGCTGGAAATCATGGACCGGGTGAAGTCGGACTTCATCACGATTGCCTCGCACGAACTGCGCACGCCGCTGACCCAGGTGAAGGGGTATGCCGATATTTTGTCGGCGATGAACGAGGAAAACGCCCTGACGCGGGAACAAACGCGCGAGATTGTGGGGCATATCAACCGGGCCACGCTGCAATTGGAGCGACTGATTACGGCCATGCTGGACGCCAGCCAGCTAGACGTGGACGGCATGCAGCTGACATTTGTGAAGACGCGGCTGGACACGGTGCTGCGGCTGGCCGTCGAGCCACTCATCCAGGCAATGCGCGAGCGGCGCATCCTGTACGAAGTGGAGGGGGTCGACAGTTTACCGCCCATTTATGCCGATTTTAAGCGGCTGGTGCAGTCGTTTACCAATATTTTGGGCAATGCGGTGAAGTACACGCCGGACAGCGGCCGTATTCACGTGCGCGCGTCCATTGTGCCCGGCCAAAACGAAGAAGAGTTCCTGGAGATTGTGATTCGCGACACAGGCATTGGCATTGACCCCAAGTTCCATACCTTGATTTTTGAGAAGTTTTTCCGCATTGGCGACCCGCAGCTGCATTCGACGGGCAGCACCAAGTTTAAGGGGGCCGGGCCGGGCCTGGGCCTGCCCATCGCCAAGGGCGTGATTGAAGCCCACGGGGGGCGCATTTGGGTTGAGTCGGAGGCAGAGGATGAGGAGCGGCTGCCGGGCAGTACGTTCAACATTGTGCTGCCCGTCCGGCCACCGGGTTCCGAAGATGTGGCGAATGGGGAAACGGCCGTTCGCCCTGCCTATCTCATCGGTTAACAAATTGCTCAAAGGAGGCACAACATGCCAACTGAGTCCCGCAAAAATGCCTTGATTCTCTCCGGGGGAGGTGGCCGAGGCGCGTATCACGTCGGCGTCATGCGCTTTTTGGAAGAGCATGAGTGGTTCCCCAACATCGTCGCGGGTACCTCAATTGGCGCGGTGAACGGGGCGGCCATTGCTTCCGGGCACAACTCTCGCTCGCTGTGGGCACTGTGGCAGCGCCTCACCACCGACGACGTGCAAAAACACCATTGGAATTTGCTGGAAGGCAATTACCTGCTAGACACCACCCCGCTGCGCAGCACGCTGCAAGAGCAGGGGTGGGTCAATTTTGCGCGGATCAATTCGAATGAAGCGGCCGTTCACCTGCGCGTTACGGCCACCGAAATCAACAGCGGCCAGCTGCACGTCTTTGGCAACAGCGACGACATCTACCCCAGCCGCATGCGCCGCGAAAAGATTGAGCTTAACCACATCATCGCCAGCTGTTCTATCCCGATCGTTTACCCGGCCACCCAGCTCAACGACACGCTGTATTGGGATGGGGCCACCGTGGCCAACACGCCGCTTGGCCCGGCCATCGACGCCGGGGCAGAGGAAATTGTGGTGGTCATCATGACCCCTTGGGAAAGTGACGACGGTGGTGCAGAGCTGCCTGCGCCCAAAAACATTCTGATGGCCGCCAGCACCATGCTGGAATGGGCGCTGCTGGCCTCTTTCCAATCCGACCTGAAAATGTTCCGCCGCATCAACGAATTGGTGCGGCTTCAGGTGGAGAATGCCCGCTTACAGGCCACCAACCGCCTGCTGCTGAGCCAGCTGCGCGGCGAAGAGGTGAACCTGGAAGACAAAGACGGCAACGGCATTCCCGATATTTTGGAAGATAAATTCCATGCCCTGCCGGAACCAATCATCGTCGCGCCGCAGAAGACGATTCCGGTGGATCGTATCATCCGCTACACGCGCGAAGGGCATGAGGAGCTGTTCCAACTGGGCTATGAAGATGCCAAACGCGCCTGGAAAGCAGCGGGCAAAGCGGTAGAAGGGGAATCTAGTTAAAAGGTGACAGTCACCTTCAGAGGTGACTGTCACCTGGTAAGGAGGGTGTGATGTTAAGTGAGAATCCAAAGCGGGCGTTGGTGCTGTCTGGTGGGGGCGGGCGCGGCGCGTACCATGTGGGGGTGCTGCGTTTTTTGGAAGAGCATGAGTGGTTC
>ERZ761607.2609-NODE-2609-length-19120-cov-4.591503_pt1 | contig 19120 bp, 15 predicted proteins | sample MGYA00511164_ERZ761607 | MGnify/ENA primary metagenome ERZ761607 (study PRJEB28899, sample SAMN02445080) | bioreactor sludge metagenome | biome: EBPR sludge | place: Australia: Brisbane, Thorneside Wastewater Treatment Plant | collected 2011-06-22 ...
AAGCGGAAGATAAAGCGGCTTCAGAACACAGGAAAGTGGGAATAGAACAGGATATTGGAGATACCTTATGCAGACTCAAAGAGTTTTGGACGAATTCAAGAACGAGCCATTCACCGATTTTTCGAAACCAGAAAACGCCGAGGCAATGCGAGCCGCGATCGAAAAGGTCAGGGGCGAATTGGGTCGTGAATACACTTGCCTTGTAAACGGCGAGCGTGTTTCGGTCGGCGGAAAATTCAAGAGCTTTAACCCGGCGAAGAAAGACGAGGTCGTCGGCGTGTTTTCTGAGGTCGATGATGACCTTTCGCTAGTCGAAAAGGCCATCGATGCCGCGACCGAGGCGTTCAAGACCTGGCGATTCATTCCTGCCGCAGAGCGTGCTGAGTATCTTTTCCGGATTGCGGACATCATGAGGCAGCGGAAGCACGAGCTTTCAGCTTGGATGGTGTTCGAGGTGTCGAAGACGTGGGCCGAAGCAGACGGCGACACGGCAGAGGCGATCGATTTCATGGAATTCTATGGACGCGAAATGCTTCGTTGGTCGCAGGAACAGCCGATCACAAAGATCGCCGGCGAGGATAATAGCCTTGAGTACATCCCGCTCGGAGTCGGAGCGATCATTCCGCCATGGAATTTCCCGCTCGCGATCATGTCCGGAATGGCGATGGCCGCAGTGGTCGCTGGCAATACAGTTGTGCTTAAGCCGTCATCTGATTCGCCGACGATTGCCGCCAAGTTCATTGAGATCGTTGAAGAGGTCGGGCTTCCCCCTGGCGTCGTGAATTTCGTGACCGGCGGCCCTCCGACCGGTGAAGCAATGGTCACAAGCCCCAAGACGCGATTCATCTCGTTCACTGGTTCTAAAGGTGTCGGCCTTCACATAAACGAAGAGGCAGCCAAGGCCCGTCCGGGTCAGATCTGGATCAAGCGGGTTGTGGCGGAAATGGGCGGTAAGGACGCAATCGTTGTCGCCGATGACGCTGACCTAGATTCGGCCGCTGTCGGCATTGTTCAAGCCGCATATGGCTTTCAGGGACAGAAGTGCTCTGCGTGTTCGAGGCTAATCGTCGACGAAACTGTTCACGATGAACTACTCGCAAAGGTCGTTGCCTTGACGGAACAGCTCAACGTTGGGCAGCCGACGGAAGGTGATACCAACGTTTCTGCAGTTATTAACAAGCGGGCATTCGACACGACCCTTCAATATATTAATAAGGGCGTCGAGGAAGGCGGCGAAATCGTAACCGGCGGCACCGGCGATGATTCGCAAGGTTATTTCATCCTTCCGACAATCATCGACAATGTACAGCCCGGTGACACGATAGAGCAGGAAGAGATCTTCGCACCGGTACTGGCCGTGATCAAGGCCCGCGACTATGATCATGCTCTAGAGATCGCAAACGGCACTGAATTTGGGTTGACCGGAGCGGTCTACTCCGGATCAGAAGAAAGGCTCGAACGTGCTCGACGTGAGTTTCATGTTGGCAATCTCTATTTGAACCGTAAATGTACAGGAGCGCTTGTCGGTGTTCATCCGTTCGGCGGTTTCAACATGAGCGGTACGGACTCGAAGGCCGGAGGGCGCGAGTACCTGCTGCAATTCATGCAGGGCAAATCAATATCGCGGAAGGTGTGATGAAGAGGTCCATACATAATTTGCTTGTTGTGCTTGCTTTTGCGGGCGTGCTACTTGTTGGTGCATCTACTGTCATTTCGCAGAGACGGGCGCCTGCGGAGGCAAAGCCGATCATTTTTGCGGTGCTTAACGACGGACAGTTGCTTGAGCCGATCGCTCTCGTAGCGAACGGAAAGCTCTCGGAGCCCGTTAATGGAAGTGACGAAAACTCGTTAATCCAAAAATTTAACGCCGAATACTACGGCCCAAAGGCTTCATATCGCCTAATATTTGGCGGAGCAAACGCCGGTACCGTAGCCGTCAACAGTTCGGACGCTGGTGTAGAATGCGGGCCAAATTTAGCTCGGGTAACAACATCGTCAACAAAAGCAGAACTCAAGGGTAAGCTGATGGCACTAGCCACGAATGCTCCCCAGGGAAAGGGAACTTTCGGCGTCCGTCGCCGACCGACATGGCCGGAGCGGAACGAAGTCGACGCCCTTGTCCGTGCCGAGTTTGCCAAGAATAACGTCGAGGTTAAGAAACTCGACTACCACAACCTGACCGCACTTGATGTCAACGGGGACAAGAAGGCCGAGCTTGTAGGCAGTTTTTGGGCAGAAAATGACCCAAAGTCCAGAACACTTCTCTTTTTCATCGCCGAGCGGGGAAATGACGGAAAGCTGGCGATCGCTCACTCGGACCTCCGGAACATCAAGGAGGACGAGGTCATGAACGGTGAGATATCATCGCTTGACGAAGGCGTTTATCACGAACTGCTTCTCGATGTTTTCGACTACGATCGTGACGGTACAGCCGAGATATTCACCTACGTTCAGGCGTTCGAGGGAGCGGGTTTTAACGCTTACAAACGGATCGGCGATAAGTGGAGCAAGGTCTACGAATTTTCGAACTACCACTGCGGGTTCTAGCTTCCGGAGTTTTGTGGGTTTCGCGGCCGTTTGTCATAATGCGGCCGCATTTTAATTTGATGAAGATCGTTTTTATGGGGACGCCGCAGGCTGCGGTGCCTAGCCTCGAAAGGCTGGTTGCCGATGGCCACGAGATTGTCGCGGTATACACTCAGCCCGACAGGCCATCAGGCCGCGGTCACAAACTTGCGGCTTCGCCTGTTAAAGAGGCGGCATTGCAGTTTGGGCTTCAGGTGGTCCAACCTTCGAAGCTCAGAACAGATGAGGCTTTAGTGGAGTTCGAGAATTTCGGAGCGGATCTTTCCGTATTGGTCGCATATGGCCGAATATTGCCGGACGCATTTCTGGCGGCGTATCCGAAGGGTTGCGTTAACGTGCATTTTTCGCTGTTGCCGAGATTTCGCGGGGCGGCTCCCGTTAATTGGGCTATCGTGAATGGAGAAAGTGTGACTGGAGTCACCACGATGCAAATGGATTCAGGCCTTGATACGGGTGACATTTTGCTGCAAGCGGAAACCGGTATCGGGTCTGAAGAAAACTCGATAGATCTGATGGGCCGCTTATCGGTGCTCGGTGCGGAACTGCTTTCAATGACCCTTGACGACCTCGATGGAATAGTTCCGCGCGAGCAAGACGATACGATGGCGACGTTCGCCCCGATATTAAAAAAAGAAGATGGTCGTTTCGATTGGAATCTTCCGGCAGCTTCAATCGAACGCCGGATCCGTGGATTCCAGCCTTTCCCAACAACTTATACCACATTTCGCGGCAAGCGCCTCACACTTTGGAGGGCAAATGTCATTTGGGATCATGCCGGTGCAGCGAGTCCGGGCACTGTTCTCGAAGCTAAAGGCGATACTCTTATTGTTGCGTGCGGCGAGGGATTGCTGAGGATCTCCGAGCTTCAGATCGAAGGGCGCAAACGGGTCGGTGTTCGGGATTTCCTCAATGGTGTAAATCTTCAGACCGGCGATCAGTGTGTTTGATCGATCACATTCGAAATGTTTGAAGTAATCACATTTTACGAATTCAAGATTATGGCTGAGGTAGGTAATCTCATCGAGATCCGCGGGCTTTTGCGCGGTGCCATGGCACGTCATTCGATCAAGGGAACCATCATTCTAGCAGCAGAGGGGTTTAATTCGACAGTGAGCGGTAAACCTAGCGATGTATCGGAATTTGTTGCTTCTGCTGAGGCGATCCTGCAGACTACCTTGAGATACAAATCGTCCTTTCACGAAAGAAGTCCATTCAGAAAGATCGACGTTAAGATCAAGCCGGAGATCGTCACACTTAAGCGCGAGGTAGATGTCGCAAGCGGAATTGGAACTCACGTCGGCCCCGATGTTTGGAACAGGATCATTACCGATCCCCATACTCTTTGCTTGGATACACGAAATGACTACGAGTACCGAAGCGGAACATTCAAAGGGGCAATAAATCCAGGAACGACCAAATTTAGTGAACTCCCGGCATTCGTGGAGGAAGAACTGGATCCTTCGCGGCATCAGCGCATCGCAGTCTTCTGCACCGGCGGGATACGGTGCGAGAAGTTCGCTCCTTATTTATTGGAAAAGGGCTTTCGGGAAGTATATCAGCTAGAGGGCGGTATTTTAAGGTATCTCGAAACCGTCGATCCTTCAGATTCACTTTGGGAAGGTGAATGCTTCGTTTTCGACGAGCGAGTTACGGTTGATCACCAGCTAAAAAAGGGCATATCCAAGGACCTCTCGCAACAGGAACCGGAGAGCGGAGGATGAAGATCTCCCCGGCGAGAACCGGAGCATTCGACATTCTAGCCCGAATCGAGGGCGAGAATGCTTTTTCCTCCATTTTGCTTCCGCAGGTTACCGCCAGGTTGTCTGACGCTGACCGCAATCTGTGCTATGAGCTAGTACTAGGTTCGCTTAGGCGCCAGATGTACCTCGATGCAGTTATCAGTCAATTCGCGGGTGAGAAGAAACTGGACTCTGAAGTTCGGACCGCGCTCAGGCTCGGGCTTTTCCAGATCATCTTTCTGGATCGTGTTCCCGCTCACGCAGCGATCAATGAAAGTGTGAACCTTGTGCTCCGATCCCGTAAGAGATCGGCACGTGGTTTCGTGAATGCCATCCTCAGGAAGGCCAGTGCCGGAGTCCCGGAACTCAAGTTTGAAGATCCAGTAGGCGAGATATGTGTAATGACGTCTCATCCCAGATGGCTCGTGTCCAAATGGGTCGCCGATTTTGGTCTCGAAGCCGCTGCAGCTATCTGCACTGCAAACAATGAGCCTGTGTCCCCGGCCTTTCGTCTTACGTCAAGGTATTTCAAGGAATTCGGTAGATCCGAGGCAACCATAGAGAAGATCTGCAGTGATCTGGGACTCAAGATCGGCAGCATTCGAGAGTCAGGACTTGTCGCCGACTGCTATTTTGCTGACGAGGGTCGAAAACAACTCCGGCGTGCCGCAGAGAAAGGCTATGTTTATTTTCAAGATGCCGGCTCCCAACTCGTTGCTAACGCTGTGCAAATTCGGCTCGGTGGAAGCCTTTTGGACCTTTGCGCATCACCGGGCGGGAAAGTTACCAAAATAGCCGCGCAAGCTGAAATGTCCCGTTCTATATGTGTTGCAGCGGATCTCAGTACAAGCCGGGTTTTGAACCTCAAAGCGAATTGCAACCATCAGGGTCTTGAATCGGTGGATGTACTTCAACTCGATGCGACACGTGAACTTCCATTCTCGGGTGGTTCCTTTGATGCGGTTCTTGTAGATGCTCCGTGTACCGGTACCGGAACGATACGGCACAACCCGGAAATTCGCTATATAGTGAAAAGCGAAGATATTCACGCAAAACAGGAAAAACAACGCAGGATACTAGAAAATGCATCAAAGGCCGTAAAGGTTGGCGGCTTATTGATCTATGCAACGTGTTCTTTGGAGCGTGAAGAGAACGAGGGGGTCGTATCGTCGTTCTTAACAGGAAACAAAACCTTCGCTCTTCGAAAACCGAACGCACCAGGACGGTTCATTCAGGAATCGGGATATTTGCGAACGTTCCCGTCCGATTTTGAGGGCGACGGCTTTTTTATGGCAACTTTCATCCGCAACGCGGAATAGTTCTATTGGTGCTCGCCGGTAAAAATGTTAGGATTTTACTTTAAATCAAGCTGTTCTATATGAACCTCTTCAACCTTGGAATGAGATCGATCGGACGCCTGCTGTTCTTGGCGGGGATGTTGTGTGCGTTCCTTTTTGGAATGGCGGCAGTCGTTTATATGTCACTTTCCGGGGAAGAGGTAAGGGTTCCTGAGCTTGTCGGCAGGGACTTTGTTGAAAGCGAGAAGGAACTCGCAGCTCTTGGATTAAAGATCAAAAAGAGGGCTGACCGGCCAAGCACTGAGAAGATCAATACGATTCTTGACCAATTGCCCCGCCCGGGAGAGACAGTAAAGACCGGGCAATTGATTTTGGTCGTGGTCAGCAAAGCGGGACTGACGCAGGATGAACGCCCCGAATCATTGAAAAAAGATATCGAAGAGGACGACACTAAGAAAATCGAAGAAATGATTTCGGACAAGCCGAAGCGGCAGCGAACGAATACGAATACAAACGCAAACGCCAACAGCAACGTAAGTTCGACCCGTAAGGTGGCCGATACAGCAAGGGACGTGGGTTCGAACTCATCGACATCTTCCGATTCATCAACAGGTGAAGGTCCGATAAGAGGTGACGAATCGAATCGTCGAGAGATGCCGGCGGCAAACAGTACTGAACGCCCGAATCGTAATACGGCCCCGGCTGTAACGCCGCGACCGCAGTCCTCGCCGGCCGCACGACCAGCGGGAGATACCCGGCCTCGAACTACTGAACGACCGTAGGACCACTCATGTATAGTATTGCACCATCGATACTTTCAGCGAATTTTGTTCGTCTTGAGGAAGAGATAGCGGCGGTTGAGGCCGGCGGAGCGTCCATACTGCACGTTGACGTAATGGACGGACGGTTTGTACCAAACATCACGATCGGCCTGCCGGTTGTCAGATCGATCAGGAAATCGACGTCCATGACCATCGATACTCATCTGATGATCGTTGAGCCCGGCAACTATGCGGTACAGTTCGTTGACGCTGGGGCCGATATGGTCTCCGTACACATCGAAGCCGACCCGCATGTGCATCGGACACTTCAGGGAATTCGCCAGGCAGGAGCGAAAGCAGGTGTTGTTGTAAATCCCGGAACGCCAATAAGTGCTCTTTCGGAGGCTATTTACCACGCCGATTTTGTGCTTTTAATGTCGGTCAACCCTGGTTTTGGCGGACAAAGATTCATTCCTCGTTCGATCGGCAGGCTCAGAGAACTCCGCCAGATGATAAGTGAGCGAGGTCTGGACGTAAAGATCGAGATCGATGGTGGTATCGATCTGACAAATGTCGCAGAGGTAGCAGATGCCGGGGCGGAAATAATGGTAGCGGGTTCGGCAGTCTTTGGGACTGATAATCCCGCGGAGGCCGTAAGGGCGTTAAGTAATAAGGGTGCGGTTTGGGTCTAAGCCGGGATGGCAAAGTGTTCGAGGTTTAATTGGGTTTTAATATGAAGCGATTGATTTATCTTTCCTCAGTTGTTGCGTTACTCGCGGTCGGGTTTGCATTTGTTCCTGACGCGGTTGGCCAAGCGCGTCCGGGCGACGGTTCGCCATCTCAACGGTTACAGGTGATGCGCGAAAAGCTTGAAGCGATCCGCCGGTCTGCGAACGGTGCTCTTGCTGGGCTTCGACAAGAAGGAAAGGATACCAAGGAAGAACGCGATAACGCAGATTCGCCGGTTGCCCGCCTTCGCTCCGTCGAGCGGGAATCTTCGAGCCTTCAGAGCGATGTTATCTCTCTAAGAAATAAACTCGACCGTAACGAGAAATACGAGGCTTCTGAGATCGACCAACTCGAAGCGGCGGTTGCAGAACTCCAGACGCGTGCAGACCTTGTTTTTACAGAGACCGCGGCGGCTCGGGCAAATCCGCAGTCAACGGTCGGCCAGCCGCGTGAAGTGAAGAAGAAGAAAAAGTTTCTCGGTATTTTCGGGGGCGGCGGAAACGATGAATACGATGAGTTGCTTGGCACCGTCTCGCCCGGACGCGATCGTGAACTTTTTGTGTCGGCTACGCGGGAAATCAGAAAGAAGAATTTCGATGTTGGCCGCTTGCTCTTTCAGACCATTATCACAACCTATCCCGACTCACCGTATCTCCCGATGGCGAAACTCGCGATCGCGGATGCCTTCTTCCTTGAAGGTACGACGAGCGCCTTGATCCAGGCAATCGCGGCTTATCAGGACTGGTTGACATTTTTCCCGACGCATCCACTTGCAGATCTGCTTGCCAGCTATCCGAATTCCATCTTGAAGCCGGAGGCCGAAAGGCGGCTGGCGGAGGTTCAGAATAATCTTGGCTCGCACAATCTGGGCATCGCAAATTACTACTACACACTCTCCGTTGATCAACAGAAAGGCGGCCTAAAGGGTGCACAGTCGAGGTACCGGGAGATCATCGAAAAGTATCCGAATTTTGCTTACATGGACGAGGTCCTTTACAAGCTCGGTGTCACGTATATGGTCGAGGAAGAGAACGATCAGGCCGTGAGATATTTTCAGCAGATCGTTGCTGAATTTCCGAATAGTGAATTCGTTGCAAAATCTAAAGAGCAGTTGGAGCTTATCGGGGCATCGGTTCCGGAGCCTAATCCGGACCGGATGAATGTTTTGCCGGCCCCGAAAGATGGTTTTTTCACGAATTTCCGTAACCAGCTTTTTGGCATCTATCCGATGACGATCGACAAGAACGGCGTTCTGATGACGAAGGACTTTGACCGAGAGAAGTTCGAGTTGATCGATCAGATCATCGAGAATCAGGGTGATATTCAAACGAACCAGATCCCGCAATCTTTTACGACGGTCATTTCGGATCGGCGGACCGCGAGCATTACCTCGCAAACCCCGTAGTTTAGCGAAAGGCTCGTCGATCTTAGACACTTTAAGGGCGGGGCCGAGGCTTTATCTTCGGTCCCGATCTTTCTTCGTGCCCAAATATGAAGCCATGACGCTAAATCGATCGTTCATGCCTCGGCGGAGCTCGCTTCTACTGCTCGCCGTCTTTACCTTATTCGGATTCCACTCCGTGGCAGCAAAACAGACGGACGAATGGGAAACAACGATCTCCCGCCTGGAAGCACGAGCAACCAATATCACGGGCGCAGGTCGCGTTCCTGTGCCCGAGGCCTATGCGAAACTCCTTGAAGGCCAGAGGCACACATGGGCTGCCAAACGGACCCGTAGTGCAGCCCGAGCAAATGTCGCGATCCGCTCTGCCAGAGCAGCATTGGTTGCGGCCGTCGATGCAGACCCGCGCTTGGCAGAGGGCTATACAGCCCTTGCGGAATTAGAGATCCTTCGGCGGCTTGGTGAAACGGAGGTCAAAAACTCTATCCGACTCGCGAAACTTGCATTAAGATTCGATGACAAAAATTTCGGAGCAAGGCGTGTCCTCGGCCGCCTTTACTCACTTGGAGCAAATCTCGCCCGAGGGCAGCTCAACCGCGACAATGCCGAACTTGCTGTCGGCGAATGGAATAAAGTAACAGAACTCGATCCGCGAAACACAGAAGCGTGGGCATTTCTTAGCGTTCTTTACGAAAAGCTTGGCGAACAGGAGAAACGTATCGAGGCTTTAAGAAAATGGGTTTCTTCGAGTGGGGCTATAGAGAGCCAGTATTACCAGTTCATTGTCGGTGTTAGCGAGGATCTTGCTCCTGAACGGGCATCGGTGCGCTTGGCGTCAGACCTGATGACTTTAGGACGCATCAATGAGGCGTTGGACGTGATCGCTCCGGTTGTTTCAGACCAACCGAACAACTCGGTGGCCGTTAACATCCTTAGGGACCTCGCAGAACGGGCGGATGAAGACCAGTTCGAAAAGGCGGCCGAGCCTTTAGCACAAGCGATCGCAACAGATCCTTCGAACGTTGAACTTGCGAACACGCTGGCTCGTCTTTACAAACGTCGAGGCATGGCCGTGCGTGCCGAGTCCGTTTTTTCCAGAGCGCTATTGCAGATAAGTCCGGGCGAAAGACAAGTGCGAACGCGGCTACTAATTGGAAGAGGTGATCTTCTGGCGAGCTCCGGTAAATATTCAGAGGCGATCTCGGCATATTTGAAGGCTCTTGAAGGCATTGGCGGCAGTGTTGGGCCCGGTGGGCAAGAGGTAGTTCGCGAGGCCGCCCGAAAAATGATACTTACTGCTCGCGTTACAGGCGATGCCAGCCGTATCGCAAATGCGTTCGACACTGCGTCGAAGATTCTGGGTAGTGACGACGTTTCAGTAGTGCTTGAACGGGCGGCACATCTTCGGGAGACCGGGAAGCGGATCGAGGCCCTAGCCTTCATTCGAGCTGCCGGAACGCGCGGTACGCGTACGTTTGAGGTTTTTCGAACCGAGATAAACCTGCTGGTAGAAACTGGGAAGATACAGGAGGCGGTCGCTTTGATCGAGAGCTCAACCCGAACCGAACTATCGGCCGCACCTTCGGGGCAAGCAGGCTCGAACACACAATTTCTAGATCGATTCACTGCGGCCATTTTAACGACCGGGGCATATATTTCTGCGAAAATGGGTCCACAAGCGCTTGCCTCAGCCGAGGAGGTTGCGTCGCTCGCACGGGGAAATGAACGGCGTCAACTCGCTGCCATCACCAAAGCTACGGCACTTAAACTCACGGGGGACCGAAAGGCCGCGTTGGATGTTCTTCGTGCAGTGCTTAGTGAATCATCCAGCAACCCTATCGCGCTTAATAACCTTGGTTATTATCTTTTGGACGATGAACGGTCGCAGGATGAGGCTATCGCCTTGATCAGAAGGGCAGTTTCGATTGATCCGAGAAATCCATCTTATTTGGATAGCCTTGGGAAAGCGTTGTTATTAAAAGGAGATTTGCAGGCCGCCGAAGGTTTTCTGCTTGAAGCTGTCGCGATCGAGCCCGGGTCCGCGGCAGTCTGGGAGCATTTGGGTGAGCTCTATAGGCGAAAGGGACAACTCGTAGAGGCTAAGGCGGCGACTTCGAGGGCACTTGAGCTTGCCTGGCACGAAGACGACAAAAAGAGGCTCAGCTCCTTGTTGAAATAAACTTCAATTATTGCACTCGAGGCGATGTTCGCGAGTCTCCCGATCTGCTTTCTTCAGGTACACATTTTGCGGACTGGCACTCCTTTATTACCGATCAACGCTTTTTTTCTTAGGTAATCATCGTTGAGATCCGACATTCAACTATCGCCTGGGCAGGGGCTCTTTTTGCGATCATCGATGGCCTAATGGACGGCGAAACAACCTCTTAGAATACAAAAAGGCCGCCTTTTCAGACGGCCTTAAAATTCCAATATCGACCACGGCTCTCAGGGCTTTTCCGGAGACGGAGTGGGCTCCGGAGCCTGATCCCGTCGCTTGAGTTGCGGCGGCTTGCTCGACGAAGAACCCGAGGAGTCAGAACTGTCCGAATCGCTTACGCCCGGTTCGCCTTCTGGTGAGCGACGCTTGAGGGTCGGCCTGCCGGGCTCACCTTCTGCATCGTCACGCAATATGCCCGCCTTCGCATTCGTCAGCCTCAATAAATGTCCTTTGACACGTTGAAATTCAGAGGTACTGATGATGTACTCCTCACGCTCAGGGAAGCGAGCGACAAGTGCCAGGCTCGCATCCCTCCTGTCAAGCGACTGCGGATGAGTTGTAAAGATCTTGGCAAGCGTTCCCGGCTTCTTCTTGTTCTTCTCGTTCAACTTTTCGAACATCGTGGCCATAGCGGACGGATCGTAGCCCGCGGCATAAAGATACTGTACGCCGAGCATATCAGCTTCCATCTCGGCGTTTCGGCTGAATTTGAGGAAGCTCAAAAGCTGAGCAAAGCCGCCAGCGTTTTGGGCGATAGGCGCCGCTATTCCGCCGCCAAATATTATCGTTGCGAGCAGTCCGTAATTAATGGCTTGAAGCTTACCCTGATTTTCCATCGCGTGGCGTGCAGCAACGTGAGCAATCTCATGAGCCATAACGCCTGCTATCTCTGCTTCATTGTCCGCGGCAAGTATCAGGCCTTTGTTGACAAAGAAATAACCGCCGGGCAAAGCAAATGCATTAACCTCGTCGCTATCGATGACCTTGATCGTGAAGGGAATCTTCGCATCGGAGTGAAGCACCAGGTTCTGTCCAACCCGATTTATGTATTCGGTGACCAAAGGATCTTCAACCAGTTTCGCGGACTGCTCGACCTCAAGAGCCAGCTGCCTGCCTAAGGCGATCTCCTTGTCCTGCGACCCGCCGAGCCAACCGAAGAACTTGTCGGTCCCCTTGTTGATCTTGCGTTTCCCGATCATTGCAGGGTTCTCTTTATCAGAGAGCGGCTTGAGTGAACTTTGTGAGACTAGCTGGGTCGACTGGGCATCGCTATTCGATTTGCCATCACTTTTCTGAGCTACTGCCTGGGACGGCAGAAAGGCAAAACTACCAACGACCATCACGAACGAGAGCAGGAACGACAACGCTTTTGACTGTTTGATCTTCATACGGGTGCCCTTCGATAGGTTTATCTACAATCCTACAGAATCAACCTACTAGAATTCAATAGCTTTTCGATGCATGAACGAACGATTTGGTTGCGACAATTACGTGCTTTGAGCTTTTTTTGGCTGCCGCTTGGGTATTTCATTTGCGATGCGAACTTTTTTCTTTTTTCGAGTACTCGATACGTGCTATATTTTAAATCGTGAGCAGAGCCAGTACAAGGCTCTGACGTCTATCCCTTTTCCCGCCCGCAACTCTGCTTTGACCATTCCGCAACCGAATGAAGATCCAGGAAAAAGTTAAAGATCTCGTCGAGGTTCGACACTACAAGGGACTTCGCGACTTTCACGCTGACCCTACGGCGACGCTCGAGAGCTACTGCTTCACGGACGAGACCGCATCGCTAATGGCTGCATGGCTAGATTCGGCCTCATCGATCGGCCCAGGCCGAGGCAGATCGCTCGCTCTTGCCGGTTATCGCGGGGTCGGAAAAAGCCACTTTCTTGCAACTTTCGGTTCGATTCTGGCTCTTCCCGAACTTCGGTCGAAGATCCCGAATCCGCATGTTTCGGTGGCTACACAAGGCCTTCTTCGTCGCCATTATCCTCTCTTGAATGTACGTCGGGGGTCGCAGGAAACACTCATCGAGGAGCTGAAGACAGCGATCTCGGCGTCTATTGGGCCTGAAGCAGTACTCGGCGCAGAGTCGGTCACGACGCTGTTGGAACGGGCGGCCGCACGGTCGGGGGACGTTCCACTCGTGATAATAGTCGATACTGCGCATGACCGTATCAATCGGGTGGCTCGTAACGACGGCGACGACCTCGCCGAGATGTCCTCCTTCGCTTCTGAGAACAATGCAGTCCTTGCAGTTGCTTTGGACGACGACATTGCCGGAGCCGACGGGTCGAACTCGGCGATCGTAAGGGCATTCAACATAGATTTTCTCGACCAACAGCATCTTTTCAAGGTCGTGAACTCGTTCATTTTCCCGAAGAACAACCAAAAGCTCGCGTTGATCGAGGAGATCTATGCGTATTTCAGCCGCGTTGTGCCGAATTTTCGCTGGAGCTCGCAGCGTTTCGTCTCATTGTATCCATTACATCCGGGAATCCTGGACGTAGCCCCATATGTGCGGCTGTTCGTACAGGACTTCGCGTTGCTAGGTTTTGCGGCCGAGGCCGGTGAGAGAATTCTTGGCCGGCCAGCGACCTCGCTCATTGCATTTGACGAAGTATTTGACAATGCAGAGGCAGGGCTAAGGAAGATCCAGGACCTTGAGGATGCCTTTTCTGCTTACGACCGGTTGAATTCGGAGGTTGTAAGCAAGGTTCCGGTGATGCAAAGACTGCAGGCCAAATTGATCCTCAAGGCCTTGCTTTTGCTTTCCTTGAACGGACGCGGAGCCACAGTTGAAGAGATCTGCGCGTCGATGATGATCTATGACGAGGCGGACTCAACGAAGGCACTTGAAAGTGTCAACGGAATAATAAGACTTTTCGCCGACGCCCTTCCGGATGATATTTCGTCGTATTCCGAGGAAGGCGTCGGAGTTCTTTACAGCTTTCGGGCGAACGCTAAGGAAAGTGCGAACAGTGTTCTTGACGAGGCGATCGGAAGGACCGATCAGGTCGTGGCTTTGGATGTTCTCAGAAAATTGCTGCAGGAGAGATATCCGGATCTGACGTTGACCGCCGCGCCGGATAACCCAGGCCTTTTGTCATCGGAATCGATCGCGGTGTGGCGAGGCGGCCAAAGACGCGGTCGGTTTTATGTCGCACTCGACGAGAACGGGCTTGAGTCGATCTTGAGTCAGGAAGACTCCCTGGATTGGAGGGCAACACTGGATCTGGGCGGTGTTCTTCTGCCGCGTGGACTGCCTAAAGTTGCCCACGATTGCGTTCTTTGGCAGCCCGACCAACTTAGGAAAGACGAGATAGATACGCTGCTTCGCTATCACGTTTTGCAAACGGAGACCGACCTGATCGAAACGTTTGGCGACCAGCATCGAGCGCTGCTACATTCGCAGAGGGTCGCGGCAGTGAACATTGCCGAACGCGTTTTCCTAACGAACGGCAATCTGGTTATAAACGGCTTTGATTTCAATTTTACCGAAGAGGCTATTGCTTCGCAGTCGGTTTCAGGGCTTATTTCGGCGATGTTGGATCCGATGTTCGAGACACAATACCCTGAGCATCCGGTTTTTCAACGGACGCTTGGATTAAGGGAAGTTGCCTCGTCTATCACCGATTTCTTCGATCCGGCAAAAGCGGGGCTGGATGAAACGCAGGAACTCGCAGCCGCTTTCCTTGTTCCGCTAGGATTGGCCGCAGAGCAGGGAGGAACTATTGTCCCGATAAATGGAGAAAGGCTCGACGGCCTGCCGTTCATTAGGTCGGTCACAGACTATCTCGATGCTTCAAGTGACGGTCAAGTAGAGATCTCCAAAATTTATCAGTGCCTCAAACAGCAGCCATTTGGGTTTGTTCGGGAGGCCCAACATTTGATCCTTGCTTCGCTGGTCGCCGATCGGCGTATCGAGTTTGTGACGACGCGGGGCGACCGCATCAATTCTCGGTCGCTCGACCTGAAGATCGTGTGGGGAGACATCGTTGGCATTGCCCGTCCGGCGGTTAGCGAGCGCGCCGTTGTATCGAATATCAGATGGGCTCAACTTTTGACGGGCGTTGACGCAGACCTCACGGGTTCGAGAGGATCAGAGGAAGTGGTCGCGGCGTTGTCCGCCTGGCTCGAAGAATGGAATGCAGCGAATCTATTGAACCGATTTGATAAAGTTCCCGACGCCTTGGTCAACACGAAGACCTGGCTTGATGCTTCTTTCGTAAAGAAGACCCTCGGCAGGGTCGTCGATGCTCTTAGTCATTTGACCGCAGGAACGTTCGGACTAGACCAGGCACTCAGCGACATTGCAGATGCATTCTCACACAGCGAAGTAGAGTTCGAGAAAAGTGTTGCATCACTCGGGCGTATCGAGATGTTTTTGTCGTCCGTAGCAGTGCGCCAGCGCGTCGTCGGTTACACGACCCCATCCGGAGTTGTGAATGACTCGAGAGCCAACGATACCAAGCGTGCGTTGCTTGCCTGTCTCTCTGAAAGCGTGCGTGATCCAGGGTCAGCGAGAAACCGCGAAACTGGCTATTTGTGGGACGGCTTTCGGACTCAGTACCGGGATTCATTTGCCAGGGAGCACTTGAATATCATGCGTTCGCACGAACTTCAAGAAAAGTTCGACAGTATCCGGCGGACCGATATCTGGTGGGAATTTGAGTCGCTTAGCGAAATACCACAACTCAGAACGCAGAATTGGCATTATGCCGTTAAACTTATCGATAGCATGGCCGAACTTGATTGCGGCTTCGAGAGTGAAAAGGGGCTCGAACATCGAGCGGGATGTATTTGCGGTTTCGATATTTCCAGGGTGGCCGAATGGGAGGCGATCACGGATAGGATTTGGATGCACGTTACAACGGGGCACAATTCCATCCGCGAAACGATAGTCCGGGATCTTGAATGGCTACTGGTCCGGACGCCGGATGTTTCGGGCGTTTTCGAAAGTAGCGGTGATTTTGAGGCTTTCAAATCACTTGTTAATGGCCTTCGGTCCGATGAGCCTCGCCGATTGAGCAAAGCTGAGATCGATCTTCTCCGTTTGATGTACCACAAATTCGGTGGGTTAACCGGGCGGCATACGGGCAGTGTGCATGAACCAACTAGTCATCTGCAGAATGAATCCAAGTTCGTTGAAACCGAAGTTGGCGAACCGGTGGCGGTTTAGAAGGCAGTATCGGTATTTGCCGTGCCCCATCGAATTTAGCGAATTCGATCTTGCCGATGTATCCTAGGGGTCGTGAAACAGGCTGCGATCATCGGTGTCGGACGTGTTGGCGGAGCGTTTGCGATAGCACTCGACCGGTGCGGTTTCGTGGTAAGTGAACTGGTGACCCGAGACGGTTCAATTCCGAGTATTGCAGACAGTTTGTCGCATTTGCCAGAAGTATCCGGTTTCGGCTCGTCCGCCCTGATCACAGCGGAGATCGTAATATTAGCAGTTCCCGATCCTTCAATTAGTTTGGTCATGGAAGCGGTTCGGCCGCGGGTTGCGGAAAGTGCGGTTGTATTTCACACAAGCGGGTCGCTGGCCTCTGACGTTCTCATCGGCAAGGGACAAACAGCCCGGAATTGCGGCTCACTCCACCCGCTGATCGCGATCAGCGATCCGATCGTAGGATCAACGGCGTTTTCGGGGGCTTATTTCTGCCTTGAAGGCGGTGAAGAGGCTGTAGCGATAGGGCGAAAACTCGTTGCGAGTTTCGGCGCGCACGAATTGATCGTCGAAACAAATAAGAAGCCGTTATATCACGCGGCGGCGGTTATGTCCGCCGGTCACGTCATCGCTTTGCACGCCATTGCAATGCGCTTATTTGCACATGCCGGTGTTGAAGCAAGCACCGGTAAGGAAGCATTGCTAGCTTTATCGCAGTCGGCACTTCGAAATTTGGGAACGTCTTCGGCTGAGGATGCATTAACGGGCACATTTGCCCGGCTCGATATCGAAACGTTCCGTCGGCATCTTGAATCCTTTGATGCGTACGGCGACGAAGACAGCAGGGAAGTATATCTTGACCTTGGTTTTGCGTCGCTCGGGTTAGTCCTAGAAACGCCGGAGAACTTTGCGGCCTGGCAAGAATTCGCGCAAGAGTTGAATATGGCTAAAGCGAAGGGTAAGTGATAAACTTCAAGTTACAGAGGGCGAGGCGTGGCAGAGTTCGAAAAAGAAAAAGAGATCTTTCTTGAGCACATCCGGAAGTCGGGTCTCAGGCGGACCGGTCAGCGTGATTTGATCCTTGAGATCTTTCTGAAAACGGAGGAACACCTGACAAGTGAGGATCTTTACTGGCTCGTTCAGAAAGAGGATCCTTCGGTCGGGCACACGACCGTTTACCGCACTCTTAAGCTGCTTACTGAAGCCGGGCTGGCTCGAGAAGTTCGTTTTGGCGACAACAAGACCTATTACGAGCACCATTACGACCACGAACATCATGACCATCTGATCTGTACTTCGTGCGGTAAGGTGGTTGAATTTTTTTCGCAGCAGATCGAGGAACTTCAAGACAGCATCGCCGAGCAGCACGGTTTCAAGCTTTCGCATCATAGCCTTAGGATGTGGGGGCTCTGCGAAGTGTGTTCTAAGTCCGAGGCAGACGTCTCGTCGGTTCCGCCGGGAGCCCAACCGCGAGTTAGAGTTAAGACGGTCATTGGCGGATATTAGCGAACATCAATGGAAAACGAATCGAACGCTTTAGAAGTTGAAGTTGAATTCAAAACGGAAGGGATACGGGGAAATGTACCGATCGGAACGTACCTTATTGACGCTGCAAAGCGTCTCGGCGTTAGGTTTCCGATTCCGTGCATTCCTGTTTCTGGCGAGCACTTTTGTTCCGTTGATGTCGAGTCCGGTATCGGTGCTCTTTCGGACCCTTCGGACATTGAAAAGGAATTCTATGAACGAGTTACGGCCGTTTTCGGTAACAGGCTTGCATGCCAAGCCCGGCTCGAGAAGGCGGCCACTATTGTTGTTGAAACGCGTTTTGTCGAAGTTGCGGGTGAACAGAAACCCGAGCCTGAGACTGAACCGTTCGAGAACTACAAAAAGCGGTTCGCCGCCCTGCCGCTAGAACAGAAAATGTCTGAGATAAGTCAGCTTGAAGCGATCGCTCTTGCGGACACCTTCGGTTTCGTGATGAATGCTCCATACGCCGTTGGAAATAAGGTAACTGACATACTAGCCGGCATCGGAATGAAAAAGGACGTCGGAGAAAGCGCCAATGCCAGCGACGAAAATGATGCAGCCGATACGAAGTCCGGTGACGGGACGGAAGCAGCGAGCGGACAGTAACGGTTCTTGGTACAGGGAATAGAGTTGTGAGCGATAACGCTATCGAAAAACGAGTGCCGAGCGTGATCAAAGAGAAGGGGCAGTACCTCCTCGCCTTCGGGATCATAGTTTCGATGCTGGCTGTCACCAATATTCCATTTCTGGTGATCTTCTTTTTCGGCGTCTTCGCTTATTTCGTAATCAAGCTATTTGCCGGAGGGCCGAAAGCGGACAATCGAGAGATCTTCGAATTCTACCTGAGCGCAAATGAGATCCTTCGGGACGATGATCGGCGTTGGTTCGGATTCGAACTTCGTGAAACGATCGAGCGCGGTGAGAATATTGTCCGTCGAATGGCCGCCGCTCCGCCTTTGGTTTATTTCGCTCTTGGAGCACTTTACAACAAGCTTGGCGAACATAAATCCGCGGTCAAATATCTTTCCCGCATTGTGGAAAAATCAGAGTCAGACGAATCGGCATACGTCTATCCGACGCCGGAATTACGTCAATACGTAAGGGTACTTCGCAGAATCGAGCGTGAACCTGCGGACGCTCCCCTTACCTCTGCGGCAATACGCTCGCTTGAACGGGCACGTAAGCTCCGTGGGGCCACATTGCTTGAGAATAGCCGCGAGAAGTTCTCGAATGGTGAGTTGAGTCCCGGTCAGATCGCAGCCGCGGCGCTGCCATTGGGTGTGAAGGTAGACGAGTCAGCCGTTCCTCTGGTGTATTCTGAGGAGATCGTGAGAAATACAAACTCTGTGACGACAGAAGTGAAAACGGACCCGGAAATTGGTGATCAGGCGAGGAAGGACTCTGCTTCGGATCCGTTTTCAGATCGAAAACCGATAACGGAGCTGCTTCACGATATTTACGATAAGAATCCCCGCTGATCACTTCTCGAGGCCAAAGAACTGCCTTAACGATCTAAGCACACTTTGTTTCCCTGAAGACGCTCTTTCGTGGTGCTGATCCTCGATAGCCGAGAGCTCGCCCCGACGTTTCTCGACAATCTCCGCGATTCTCTCAGCAAGCGAAGGGTCTTTTTTCAAGATCGGAGCCAATACTTTCTTTCTGATCTCGGTGACCTGCGTTTCGTCATCTG
>ERZ761607.2610-NODE-2610-length-19083-cov-4.782058_pt1 | contig 19083 bp, 17 predicted proteins | sample MGYA00511164_ERZ761607 | MGnify/ENA primary metagenome ERZ761607 (study PRJEB28899, sample SAMN02445080) | bioreactor sludge metagenome | biome: EBPR sludge | place: Australia: Brisbane, Thorneside Wastewater Treatment Plant | collected 2011-06-22 ...
AAGGCGTCCTGCTGTTCGCGGCCGATCTTCCACTCCTCGGCCACCTTCTCGGCGGTGATGCCCATGCCGTAGGCGATGGCGACGTGGTCGTCCTTGAACACCGAAGGCGACAGCGCGACCTTGTTGCCCATCATCGGCACCATGCTCATGCTCTCGGTGCCGCCGGCCAGCACCAGGTCGGCGTTGCCCAGGCGGATCTGGTCGGCCGCCAGCGCCACGGCCTGCAGGCCGGAGGAACAGAAGCGGTTGATGGTCTGCGCGGCCACGGTATCGGGCAGGCCGGCCAGCAGCACGCCGATGCGCGCCACGTTCATGCCTTGCTCGCCCTCGGGCATGGCGCAGCCGATGATGGCGTCGTCGATGCGGCCGAGGTCGATGCCCGGCGCCTGTGCGACCACGGCCTTCAGCACGTGGGCCAGCATGTCGTCGGGACGGGTATTGCGGAACACGCCGCGCGGCGCCTTGCCCACCGGGGTGCGGGTGGCGGCGACGATGTAGGCGTCTTGGATTTGGCGGGTCATGGTCGTGTCCAGTCTTTGAGAAGGGTGAGGAAGCGAGTGGGTAAGGGGTCAGTGCGAGCAGGCGCTTTTACTGACGCCTTGCGCGCGAAGCGCGCCTGACTCCTTCACTAGTTCCTGAGCGGCTTGCCCGTCTTCAGCATGTGCGCGATGCGGGCCTGGGTCTTTTCCTGCTGGGCCAGTTCGACGAAGTGCCTGCGCTCCAGCTTCAGCAGCCATTCCTCGTCCACCACCGAGCCGCGGTCGACCTCGCCGCCGCACAGCACCGTGGCGATGCGGGTGGCGATCTCGTCGTCGTATCCGCTGATGAAGCGGCCTTCCAGCATGTTGACCAGCATCATGCGGAAGGTGGCGATGCCGACGTCGCCGGCCACCTGGATGCGGCGCGCGGGCAGGGGCGGGCGGTAGCCGGTCTCGGCCAGCGCGGCGGCTTCCTGCCGGGCGATGTGCAGCAGTTCGTAGGCATTGAAGGCGATCCTGTCGCCGGCGCGCAGCAGGCCCAGTTCCTTCGCCTCGACGGCGGAAGTGGACACCTTGGCCATCGCCACGGTCTCGAAGGTCTTCTTCAGTTCGGCGAACACGTCGCCGCCCGGGCCGGCCGCCTGCGAGGCGCGCACGGCGATCTCTTTCAGGCCGCCGCCGGCCGGCAGCAGGCCCACGCCGGCTTCGACCAGGCCGATGTAGCTCTCCAGATGCGCCACCGTGCGCGCGCTGTGCATCTGGAACTCGCAGCCACCGCCCAGCGCCAGGCCGCGCACCGCGGCCACCACCGGCACCAGCGAATACTTGATGCGCTGGCTGGTGGCCTGGAAGTTGGCGACCATGGCCTCGAACGCGTCCACCTTGCCGGCCTGCAGCAGGCCCAGCGCGCCGGCCAGGTCGGCGCCGGCGGAGAAGGGTTCCTTCGGCTGCCAGATCACCAGGCCCTTGAACTTGCGCTCGGCCAGGGCGATGGCTTCCTGCAGGCCGTCCAGCACCGCGTCGGAGACGGTGTGCATCTTGGTCTTGAAGCTCACCACGCCCACGTCGTCGCCGTCGGTCCACAGGCGGATGCCGTCGTTCTCGAACACGGTCTCGCCCTGCGCGAACGATTCGCCCAGCAGCGGGTCGGGGAAGCGCTGGCGCCGGTACACGGGCAGGGCCGAGCGCGGCAGCTTGGCGTTGCGCGCCGGGCTGTAGCTGCCCTCGGCGGCGTGCACGCCCTCGCGGCCGTCGAACACCCAGTCCGGCAGCGGCGCGCTGCTCATGGCCTTGCCGGCCACGATGTCGTCGGCGATCCACTGCGCCACCTGCTTCCAGCCGGCGGCCTGCCAGGTCTCGAACGGGCCCAGCGACCAGCCGTAGCCCCAGCGGATGGCCAGGTCGACGTCGCGCGCGGTCTCGGCGATGTCGGCCAGGTGGTAGGCGCTGTAGTGGAACAGGTCGCGGAACACGGCCCACAGGAACTGCGCCTGCGGGTGCTGGCTCTCGCGCAATCTGGCGAATTTCTCCGCCGGGTTCTTCGTCTTGAGGATCTCGACCACCTCCGGTGCGGCCGCGCGGTCGGCAGGACGGTAGTCCTGCTTCTCCAGGTCCAGCACCACGATGTCCTTGCCGACCTTGCGGAAGACGCCCGCGCCGGTCTTCTGGCCCAGTGCGCCCTTGGCGATCAGCGCCTCCAGCCACTTGGGCGACGTGAAGTAGGCATGCCAGGGGTCGTCCGGCAGGGTGTCGGCCATGGTCTTGATGACGTGGGCCATGGTGTCCAGGCCGACCACATCCGAGGTGCGGTAGGTCGCCGACTTCGGCCGGCCGATCAGCGGGCCGGTGATGGCATCCACCTCGTCGAAGCCCAGCTTGAATTCGCCCGTGTGGTGCGCCGTGGCGAGGATCGAGAACACGCCGATCCGGTTGCCGATGAAGTTGGGCGTGTCCTTGGCGTAGACCACGCCCTTGCCCAGGGTGGTGGTCAGGAAGGTTTCCAGCCCCTCCAGCACCGCGGCATCGGTGGTCCGGGCCGGGATCAGTTCGGCCAAGTGCATGTAGCGCGGCGGGTTGAAGAAGTGCACGCCGCAGAAACGGTGGCGAAGCTCTTCCGGAAGAACCTCAGCCAACTTGTTGATTCCCAAGCCGGATGTATTGCTGGCCAGCACTGCGTGTGCCGGCACGAACGGGGCGATCTTCTTGTACAGGTCCTGCTTCCAGTCCATCCGCTCGGCGATGGCCTCGATGATCAGGTCGCAATCCTTGAGCTGTTCCAGCCCGGTCTCGTAGTTGGCCGGGGTGATGGCCTCGGCCAGGGACTTGCTGGCCAGCGGCGCCGGGCTGAGCTTGGCCAAGTTGGCCAGCGCCTTCAGCACGATGCCGTCCGGGTGGCCGTCCTTGGCGGGCAGGTCGAACAGCACCGTATCGACGCCGGCATTGGTCAGGTGCGCGGCGATCTGCGCGCCCATGACACCGGCACCGAGCACGGCCGCACGACGTACGAGTAGTTTCTGAGACATTTCTGCTTACCCTTTGTAATCAAAAAGAATATTTGACGCGGATTGCGCGGATGAACACGGATGAAGCAAGAGCTTCTTCATCAGATTGGCTTTATCTGTGTTCATCCGCGTAATCCGTGGCAAAGCCTTTCAGCTCTTCAACCCGGCCGCGGCGAAGCGGATCAGTTCCTGGGCGGCGCGCTGGCGGTGCGCCGCTTCGGTGACGTTGGCGGGGCGCTTGATCAGGCCGAAGTCCGCCATGGCGTAGGTCAGCGCGCCGGAGAAGAAATCCAGCCGCCAGTACAGCTCCTCCTTGCTCAGCCCGGGCACGCAGCCGGCGATGGCCTTGCCGAACTCGCGCAGGACGTGGCCGTAGTGGTCGGACAGGAACTGGCGCAGGCCGTCGTTCTTCTCGGCGTAGGCACGGGCGATCACGCGGACGAAGGCACCGCCGCCGTGGCGGTCCTGGGCCAGGGCCAGGGCGGGCTCGACGAAGGCGGCCAGGATCGGTTCCAGTTCGCCCGGATGCTCGGCCAGCGCCTTGTGCAACTGGGACAGGCGGGCAGCGGTCATGTCGTCCATGCGCCGGCGGAAGACCTCGTTGACCAGGTTTTCCTTGCTACCGAAGTGGTAGTTCACCGCGGCGATGTTCACGTCCGCGCGGCTGGTGACCTGGCGCAGGGAAGTGCCGGCGAAGCCGTGCTGGGCGAACAGTTCTTCGGCCGCCCCCAGGATGCGCTCCTTGGTGGAGAAATGCGTGGTGTTGCCCATGGCCCCTCCGGCACTGAATCAAACGCTTGTTTGATCCATTCTCGGGCGTCACCCCGGGCAAGTCATGCTGCCTTGCAGCAAATGCCGCCGGCGGGGCTGCAAAAGTACGCCGAGGTACGTTAGAATCTCGCTACGCTTTTTAGGCTAAGCCCGCGTTTCGACGCGGGTTTTTCATGCTAACCTTCGGGCCGTCACGTGGCCCGCCCAACGGAGAGAATCCCCATGGCGCTGGAGCGCACCCTGTCGATCGTCAAGCCCGATGCCGTCGCCAAGAACGTCATCGGCGAAATCTATGCCCGCTTCGAAAAAGCCGGTCTGAAGATCGTCGCCGCGAAGATGAAGCACCTGTCGCGCCGCGAGGCCGAAGGTTTTTACGCCGTGCACCGAGAGCGTCCGTTCTTCAACGCGCTGGTGGAGTTCATGATCTCCGGCCCGGTCGCCATCCAGGTGCTGGAAGGCGAGAACGCGGTGCTCAAGCATCGCGAGATCCTCGGCGCCACCAATCCGAAGGAAGCCGCGCCGGGCACGATCCGCGCCGACTTCGCCGATTCCATCGACGCCAACGCCGCGCACGGTTCGGATTCGGTCGAGAACGCGAACATCGAGATCGCGTACTTCTTCGCCGCCACCGAAGTGTTCTCGCGCTGAGCGACACGATGCGATGAGCAGCCACGAACTGCCGCCGATCGAATTGAAGATGGCCACGGATGCCTCGTCCGTGGCCGTCGGCGTGTCCGTGCCTGCGAAACAGAATCTGCTGGACCTGGACCGCGAGGGCCTGGAGCGCTTCTTCGTCGAGACGCTCGGCGAGCAGAAGTTCCGCGCCCACCAGGTGATGAAGTGGATCCACCATCGCTACGTCACCGATTTCGCCGATATGACTGATCTGGGCAAGAACCTGCGCGCGAAGCTGCAGGAGCATGCCGAGGTGGTCGTGCCGCAGGTGGTGTTCGACAAGCCCTCCGCCGACGGCACCCACAAGTGGCTGCTCGGCATGGGCGTGGACGGCAGGAATGCCGTCGAAACTGTCTACATCCCCGACAAGGGCCGCGGCACGCTGTGCGTGTCCTCGCAGGTCGGCTGCGGGCTGAACTGCACGTTCTGCTCCACCGCCACGCAGGGCTTCAACCGCAACCTCACCACCGCCGAGATCATCGGCCAGGTCTGGATCACCGCGCGTCACCTGGGCAACGTGCCCGCGCAGAACCGCCGCCTCACCAACGTGGTGATGATGGGCATGGGCGAGCCGCTGCTGAACTTCGACAACGTCGTGCGCGCGATGAACATCATGCGCGACGACCTGGGCTACGGCCTGGCCAGCAAGCGCGTCACGCTGTCCACCTCCGGCCTGGTGCCGATGATCGACCGCCTGTCCACCGAGACCGACGTCTCGCTGGCCGTGTCGCTGCACGCGCCCAACGACGCGCTGCGCGAGCAACTGGTGCCGCTCAACAGGAAATACCCCATCGCCGAGTTGATGGCCTCCTGCGCGCGCTACCTGTGTGCGAACAGGAAGCGCGATTCGGTGACCTTCGAATACACGCTGATGAAGGGCGTCAACGACCAGCCCGAGCATGCGCGGCAACTGGCGCAACTGATGCGCAAGTTCAGCAACGCGGCGCAGCTCAAGGACGCGGGCAAGGTCAACCTGATCCCGTTCAACCCGTTCCCCGGCACGCGCTACGAGCGTTCGCCGGAAGAAGACATCCGCGCCTTCCAGAAATTGCTGCTCGACGCCCAGGTGCTGACCATGGTCAGGCGCACCCGCGGCGACGACATCGACGCCGCCTGCGGCCAGTTGAAGGGGCAGGTGATGGACCGCACCCGCCGGCAGGCGGAGTTCCGGCGGCAACTGCAGGAGCAGGGCATCGACGATGCGGCATAAGGCGCTCTGCCTGCTGCTGGTGCCCTTCCTGCTGGCCACGGCCTGCAGCCGCCTGACCTTCGTCCGCCCCAAGGGCAAGATGGGACCGCTCTCCGGCGAACAAGTCGCGCAGGACTACTCGGTCAAGGACAGCCCCGAGGTCAAGCGCCGGCAGGACCAGCAGCTCATGCTGGCGCGCTCCGTGCAGCACCTGCAGGCCGGCGACCTGGTCGCGGCGGAGAAGGACGCACTGGCGGTACTCAAGCTGGATGCAGGTTCGGCCGATGCCGAAACGTTACTGGCCGTGGTGGCCGACCGCCGTGGCGACCAGGAACAGGCCGGCCGCCGGTACCGCCGCGCTGCCGAGCTGGCGCCCGGGCAGGGCGCGGCGCAGAACAACTACGGTGCCTGGCTATGCGCGAACGGCCATGCCGCCGAGGCGCTGGTCTGGTTCGACCGGGCCATGGCCGCACCGGGCTACGCATCGCCCGCGACGGCGATGGCCAACGCCGGCAGTTGCGCGCTGAAGACCGGCCAGCGCGAGCGGGCCGAGCGCGACCTGCGCCAGGCGCTGTCGCTGGAACCGGCCAACGCCGCCGCGCTGGGCGCGCTGGCGGAACTGGAGTTCCAGCGCGGCGACTTCATGCGGGCGCGCGCTTTCGTCGAGCGCCGGCTGGCCGCCGCGCCGGCGACGGCCGAGATGCTGAAACTGGCATCACAGATTGAGGAAAACCTCGGCGACAAGGCTGCCGCCAGTCGATATGTTCGACAACTTCGGGCGGAGTTCCCCGACGCGCCAGACGTCAATCCAAGGGGAAGCACAGGGTCATGATGGAAACCGAAAGCAACGGGCAACCCTCGCTGGGGAGCGGGGGATTGCTGAAGGCCGCCCGCGAACGCGCCGGCCTGTCTCTCCAGGACGTCAGCCAGCGCTCCAAGATGCCGGTGCGCGTGTTGCAGGCGCTCGAAACCGGGCAGTGGGACCAGTTGGGCGGAGCCGTGTTCGTGCGCGGGCAACTGCGCAGCTACGGCCGCTTGCTGGACATCGACGTCGAACCGCTGCTGCAGCAGGTGGACCAGAAGAGTGCCGTCCCGGTGGTGCTGGTCAGCCACAGCCATACGCCAGCGTGGCAATACTTCCTGGAAAGCTTCAAGCGCCGGGCGATCTACGTGGTGCTGACCGCGGTCATCGCCACGCCGGTGTGGATGGCGCTGCGGCCCCAGCCGGGCGCCGCCCCGGAGGCCACCGTGGCTTCGCTGGACGCGGTCCCGTCCCCGGGCGCCGTGCTGCCCGCCCCGCCGGAAACCGCTCCGCAGGCGACCGAGCCCGCCACCCGCAGGCCGCAGGCCACGCCCTACGTCGCCTCGATGGCGCCGATTCCGCGCACCGCCGCGCCGTGGCTCTCGCTGCAGTTCAAGGGCGACAGTTGGGTGGAAGTCAGTGCGCCGGACGGCCGCAAGCTGGAGCAGGCACTGGTCCGCGCAGGCGAGGAACGCCGCTACGCGCCGGGCGAAGTGGGGCGCATCAAGCTGGGGGATGCCACCGCGGTCGAGGTTCAGCAAGCCGGGAGTACGGTAGACCTGACGCCGTACCAACGCGCGAACGTCGCGCGCTTTACGGTATCCTCTGAGGGTTCCCTGGCGCCGGTCCGCGACTGACCCGCGTGCGGGTTTGTCCAACCAAGACCAAGACCCCGCGCAAGACGGGGCAAGAGAGCGCATGGCGATTGACGATCTGCTCGACGAGCACGAACAAAGCGAACGCGTCCGTAGCTGGCTGAGGAACAACGGCGCCGGCCTGATCGGCGGCGTTGCACTGGGGCTGGCGGTGATCCTGGGCTGGCAGTGGTGGCAGAAGCACCGCGCCAGCCAGGGCGAGCAGGCTTACCAGAACTACCAGACCGGGGTGGAAGGGCTCGCCGACAGCGACCCGAAGAAAGCACAGGAAGCGGTCGCCAAGCTGCCCGGCAAGGACGGTCCCTATGCCGACCTGGCGAGCCTGCACCTGGCCAAGGTGCAGGTGCAGGCCGGCGAACGCGACGCCGCCATCGCTACGCTGCGCGGGCTCACGCCCGACGACAGCCTGCGCCCGGTCGTGAACCTGCGCCTGGCCCGCCTGCTGGTGGATGCGGGCAAGCAGGACGAAGCCATCGCGCTGCTCGCCAAGGCCGACGACGCCTCCAGCCTGGAGGTCCGCGGCGATGCGCTGGCGGCCACCGGCAAGCAGAAGGAAGCGCAGGAAGCCTACAACAAGGCGCTGACCACCCTCGACGTGGCCTCGCCGCAGCGCCGCCTGGTGGAACTCAAGCTGATCCAGGCCGGCGGCACGCCGCCCAAGACCGGGGGTGCGGCATGATCCGCGCTTCGGTCCCGGCCGGACGCCTGCTGGCCGCCGTCCTGCTGGTTGCCGCGCTCGGCGGTTGCAGCACGGTCAAGGGCTGGTTCGGCGGCAAGGACAAGCCGGACGAGAAACCGACCGACCCGGCCGAACTGGTCGCTTTCACCCCGTCGGTCTCGGTCGCGAAGCTGTGGAGCGCCGGCGTCGGCAAGGGCGAGGGCCGCCTCGGCCTGCAGCAGGCTCCCGTGGTCGACGGCGGGCGCGTGTATGCCGCCGCGGTCAAGGGCGGCCTGCGTGCGCTGGACCTGCAGAGCGGCAAGACGGTCTGGGAATACAAGACCGACCTGCGGCTCTCCGGCGGTCCCGGTGCCGGCGACGGCCTGGTTGCCGTCGGCACCTTGGACGGACAAGTCGTCGTGCTGGACGCGGCCACCGGCGCCGAGAAGTGGCAGGCGAAGGTGCCGAACGAAGTGATCGCCGCGCCCAGCATCGGCCAGGGGCTGGTGTTGGTGCGCAGCAACGACGGGCGCGTTACCGCGTTCGACGCCCAGAGCGGCGAGCGCCGCTGGTTCTGGAACAACGAACTGCCCACCCTGACCGTGCGCGGCAACGCACCGGTCGTGCAGGGCCCGGGCGTGGTGTTCGTTGGCAGCGACGACGGCACCGTTGCCGCGCTGGCAGCCAACGACGGCCGTCCGCTCTGGTCGCAGGCCGTCGGCCTCGGCGAGGGTCGCAGCGAGCTGGAGCGCATGGCCGACGTGGACGGCGCCCCCGTGCTGGAAGGCAACACCGTGTTCGCCACCAGCTACAAGAAGGAAACCGTCGCCATCGAGGGCCCGACCGGCCGTCCGCTGTGGACCCGCGACAACGGTGGCGCCGGCGGCCTGGGCGTGACCAGCAGCGTGGTCGTGGTGTCCGACCCGGCCGGCACGGTGTGGGGCCTGGACAAGTACAGCGGCAGCGCGACGTGGTCCAACACCACGCTGGCCCGCCGCTCGCTCACCGCGCCCAGCATCCACGGCGACTACGCCGTGGTCGCCGATTACGACGGCTACGTACACTGGCTCAGGGCGGACAACGGCGAAGTCGCGGCGCGCGAGCGCGCCGGCGGCAAGCCCATCCGCGGCAAGCCCGTGGTGGCCGACGGCATCCTGATCGTGCAGAACGTCGAAGGCAACCTGACCGCGTTCCGCTTCAAGTAAGCCTGCCCGTACCGCCATCGACGGCCCGGCGCCCTGCGCCGGGCCGTTTCCCTTTTCGTTGCGGCGCCTTCATCATGTGCGGGCGCCCGCGGGCCGCCGCCGTGCGGCGCGCCGCCATCCCACAACCGACCGGTTTTCCGCATGCTTCCCCTCGTCGCCCTGGTGGGCCGCCCCAACGTCGGCAAGTCGACGCTGTTCAATGCGTTCACGCGCAGCCGCGATGCGCTGGTGCACGACCAGCCCGGCGTCACCCGCGACCGCCACTACGGCGTCTGCCGGCTGGATACCGACCAGCCCTTCGTGGTGGTCGACACCGGCGGCATCGCCGGCGAGGAAGAGGGGCTGGCCGGCGCCACCGCCCGCCAGGCGCGCGCGGCCGCCGAGGAGGCGGACCTGGTGCTGTTCGTCGTCGACGGCCGCGAAGGCGCCTCGGCGCTGGACGACGACATCCTGGGCTGGCTGCGCAAGGCCTCGCGCCCCACCTTGCTGGTGATCAACAAGATCGATGGCGTGGACGAAGCGGCCGCGCGCGCGGAATTCGCCCGCTACGGCTTCGCCGACGCCATCACGGTCTCGGCCGCGCACCGGCAGGGCATCGATGACCTGCTGGACGAAGTGCGGCAGCGGCTGCCGGAAGAGGGCGCCGGCGAAACCCTGGACGACGACCCGGCACGCATGCGCGTGGCCTTCGTCGGCCGCCCCAACGTGGGCAAGTCCACGCTGGTGAACCGCCTGCTGGGCGAGGAGCGCATGATCGCCTCCGACGTGCCCGGCACCACCCGCGATTCCATCGCCGTGGACCTGGAGCGCGACGGCCGGCTGTACCGGCTGGTCGATACCGCCGGCCTGCGCCGCAAGTCGCGGGTGGACGAGGCGGTGGAGAAGTTCAGCGTGGTCAAGACGCTGCAGTCCATCGAGCAGTGCCAGGTGGCGGTGCTGTTGCTGGATGCCAGCGAGGGCGTGACCGACCAGGACGCCAGCGTGCTGGGCGCGATCCTCGACGCCGGCCGCGCACTGGTGGTGGCGATCAACAAGTGGGATGGGCTGACCGCCTACCAGCGCGAGCAGGCCGAAGCGCTGCTGTCGCGCAAGCTGGGCTTCGTGGAATGGGCCGAGGCGGTGCGCATCTCCGCGTTGCACGGCTCGGGCCTGCGCGAACTGTTCAAGGCGATCCACCGCGCGCACGCCTCGGCAACCCGCGAGTTCGGCACCAGCGAGGTCAACAAGGCGCTGGAAATCGCCTGCGAGAGCAACCCGCCGCCCAGCATCCGCGGCCACGTCTCCAAGCTGCGCTACGTGCACCCGGGCGGCAGCAATCCGCCGACCTTCATCGTCCACGGCACCCGCCTGAAGGTGCTGCCGGATTCGTACAAGCGCTACCTGGAGAACTTCTTCCGCAAGCGCTTCAAGCTGGTCGGCACGCCGGTGCGGTTCCTGTTCCGCGAAGGCGCCAATCCCTACGAAGGCAAGAAGAACGTGCTGACCGAGCGCCAGGTCGCGCGCAAGCGCCGGCTGATCCGGCACGTCAAGCGCAGCAAGTGAACGACCACCCGGCGCGGATCGGTTTCGACCAGGCCCGGGACATCGTCCGCGCGGTCGCGGCCGAGCGCGTGACCGGGCAGGAATCCGTGGCGATCCAGCGCGCCTCCGGCCGCATGCTGGCCGAAAAGATCGTCGCGCCGATCGCGCTGCCGCCGTTCGACAACAGCCGCATGGACGGCTTTGCCTTCGCCCATGCCAGCCTGCGGCCGCACGAGGCGACGCCGTTGCGGCTCGTGGGCGAGCAGTTCGCCGGGCCGCTGCTGCCGCTGCGCGTGGGTGCGGGCGAATGCGTCCGCATCACCACCGGCGCCCCCCTGCCGGCGGGCACCGATACCGTGGCCATCCGCGAACAGGCCAGCGAACGCGAGGGCACGGTCAGCGTGCCGGCCGGGATCGCGGCCGGCGCCGACGTGCGCCGCGCCGGCGAGGACGTGGCGGCCGGTACGGCTATGCTGGCGCCCGGGCAACCGCTGACGCCGGCGCGCACCGGCCTGCTGGCCGCGCTGGGCATCGCCTCGGTGGCGGTCGCGCGCCGGCCCACGGTGGCCGTCTTCACCACCGGCGACGAACTGGTCGAGCCCGGCATGCCGCTGTCGCCGGGGCAGATCTACAACGGCAACCGCGACCTGCTGATGGCGCTGCTGCGCGCCGAGGGACTGGAGCCCACCGCCTGGCCCACGCTGCCCGACGATCCGGCACGCATGACCACCCTGCTGGGCGATGCGGCCTCGGCCTTCGACGTGGTGATCACCTGCGGCGGCGTGTCGGCCGGGGACAAGGACCATCTGCCGGCGTTGTTGCGCGTGCACGGCCGCATCCGTTTCTGGCGGGTGCGGATCAAGCCCGGCATGCCGGTGCTGCTGGGCGAATGGGACCGCGCCGTCTTCCTGTGCCTGCCGGGCAATCCGGTCTCCGCGCTGGCGACCTTCCTCACACTGGGGCGGGAACTGCTCGACGGCATGCAGGGCCGGCGCGAACCGCGCAGCGCCTGGAAGGCACGACTGGCGGCGCCCTGGCGGAAGACCCACGAACGCCTCGAATTCCTGCGAGGGCACCTGGCCTCGGACGCGACCGGGCAGCTCCTGGCCGTGCCCGAGGCGGCGGACGCCTCGCACCAATTGCGCGCAGCGGCCGACAGCAACGCCTTGCTGGTGCTGGCCGAAGGCGCGCGCGACTACGCCGCAGGCGACTTGGTCGAAGTGCTGCCGTACTGACGGCGGGCACATGCTGTTCCATGCCGGCCGGATGCATCCGCGGAAGGCTGGGCGATAATCCCGCCATGGCGATCCACGACATCACCCCGGCCGAAGTGGCCGCCTGGCTGGCGCAGGGCAGCGCCTTCATCGACGTGCGCGAAGAACACGAGCGCGCCAGCGGCCAGGCCGAAGGCGCGCGCGGCATCGCCAGGGCTGACTTGCTGGCCGATCCTGCCGTCCATCTGCCCGATCCCGATGCACCGGTCGTGCTGATCTGCCAGAAGGGCGCGCGCTCGCTGGATGCCGCGCGCGCGCTCCAGGCCGTGGGCTATGCGCGGATCGCCTCGGTCGCCGGCGGCACGTCGCGCTGGATCGGGGAAGGCCGCCCCGTGCTGCGCCCGGTGCTGTCCGCCGACGAGCAGGATTTCCACGAACGCTATTCCCGCCACCTGCTGCTGCCGGAAGTCGGCATGGCCGGACAGCGGCGGCTGCAACAGGCGCGCGTGCTGATGATCGGCGCAGGCGGGCTGGGGTCGCCGGCGGCGTTCTACCTCGCCGCCGCCGGCGTGGGGCATCTGCGCATCGCCGACGACGACGTGGTCGACCGCAGCAACCTGCAACGCCAGATCCTGCATGCCGACGCCCGCATCGGCCAGCCGAAGGTGGCGTCGGCGCAGGCCGCGCTGTCCGCGCTCAATCCGCGCACGCGGGTGGAAGCCGTCGCCGAGCGGGTGACGGCCGCCAACGTGGAATGCGTGCTGGACGGCGTGGACGTGGTGGTGGACGGCGCCGACAACTTCCCGGTGCGCTACCTGCTCAACGACGCCTGTGTGAAGCTGGGCAAGCCGCTGGTGTACGGCGCCGTGCAGCGCTTCGAAGGCCAGGCGAGCGTGTTCGACGCCGGCCGCCGGCGCGGCCAGGCGCCGTGCTACCGCTGCCTGTTCCCGGAACCGCCTCCGCCCGAGTTCGCCCCCAACTGCGCCGAGGCCGGCGTGCTGGGGGTGCTGCCGGGCGTGATCGGCCTGCTGCAGGCCACCGAGGCGATCAAGCTGCTGCTGGACATCGGCGAACCGCTCACCGGCCGGCTGCTGCACTTCGACGCACTGGCGATGCGCTTCCGCGAAACCCGGCTGCGCCATGATCCGGATTGCCCGGTATGCGCGGCCGGCCGGCCATTCCCCGGCTACATCGACTACCAGGCGTTCTGCGCGACCGGCACCGGCTGATCCGTGTAGGAGGGGCTTCAGCCCCGACCGTGGATTCGAGAGAGACAAGGACAAAGCCTTTAGGTACCCGCATGGACGCGCTGCGGCGCGTTCGTCATCGTGCAGACCGAGAGACTGTCGAGGCGCGGGCTGAAGTCCCTCCTGCAGCGTGTGGATGTGGAGGTCTCAGCGCTCGGCGTGAGGCGCAACGATGGTGTCCATCCAGTCGATGAAGGCCTGCAGCAGGCGCGAGGCGCGCTGTTGCGGGGGATACAGGGCGGTCAACGGCAGGCTCGGCGGCGGGTGCGCGGGCAGCAGTTCCACCAGCGCGCCGGAGGCCAGCGCGTCGGCCACGTCGTAGCGCGGCACCTGGATCACGCCCAGCCCGGCGAGCGCGCAGGCGATATAGGTTTCCGCGTTCGCCACCGCCACGCGGCCGTGCAACGCGCGCACCGCGGTTCCTCCGGGCGTAGTGAAGGTGAAGTCCTCCGGCTTGCCGACCGGCATGCGCCCGAAATGCACCGCCGGCAGCGCGGCGAGGTCGTCGAGGGTGGCGACGACGGGGTGCCGGGCCAGCAGCGAAGGCGCTGCGCACGTGACCTGGCCGAGCCGTCCCAGCGGACGCGCGACCAGGTTGAGGTCGCCGAGTTCGCCGACCCGCAGCACGCAGTCGATGCCCTCGGCAACCAGGTCGGTGACGCGGTCGGTGCCGCCGAAATCCAGGCTGGCGCCGGGATACGCATCGAGGAAGCCGGGCAGGGCGGGCGCGATCAGCAGGCGCGCCATCCGCGCGGGCACTTCGATGCGCAGCAGGCCGGCGGGGCGCTCGGCGGTGCGGAACAGTTGCTCGATGCCTTCCACCTCGACCAGCAGGTCGGGACAACGCGCGCGCAACAGTTCGCCGTCGCTGCTGAGCTGGACGTGCCGGGTGGTGCGCAGGAACAGTTGGGAACCCAGGTGCTGTTCGAGTTTCTGCACCGCCGCCGACACCGAGGACGGCGCCATGCCGAGCTGGTCGGCCGCCCGGCTGAAGCTGCCGCTGTCGGCCACGCGCTGGAAGATGCGCAGGTGCTGGACGAGATCCATGGGATTATTCGATAACTTCGAATTGATAAGCCATATTAGCGATATTTATCTGATCAATCGGGCTTGGTGAACTGCGTCTCCCCGAACCGGAGTACGCATATGACCGCATCCCCGCATTCCATCCAGGGCAAGGTGGCCCTGATCGCCGGCGGCGCCAAGAACCTCGGCGGGTTGATCGCCCGCGACCTGGCCCGGCATGGCGCCGCCGCCATCGCCATCCACTACAACAGCGACGCCAGCCGCGCCGACGCGGAGCGCACGCTCGCCGCGATCGAGGACGCCGGCGCGAAGGCCGTCGCCCTGCAGGGCGACCTGACCACCGCCGCCGGCATGGAGGCGCTGTTCGCCGGGACCGTCGCCGCCGTCGGCCGGCCGGACATCGCCATCAACACGGTCGGCAAGGTGCTGAAAAAGCCGATCGCCGACATCAGCGAGGCCGAGTACGACGAGATGGCGGCGGTGAACGCCAAGTCCGCGTTCTTCTTCCTCAAGGAGGCCGGCAAGCACGTCAACGACAACGGCAAGGTGTGCACGCTGGTCACCTCGCTGCTGGGCGCGTTCACGCCGTTCTATGCGTCCTACGCCGGCACCAAGGCGCCGGTGGAGCACTTCACGCGCGCCGCGGCCAAGGAGTTCGGCGCGCGCGGCATCTCGGTGACCGCGGTCGGCCCGGGCCCGATGGACACGCCGTTCTTCTATCCGGCCGAAGGCGAGGACGCGGTGGCGTACCACAGGACCGCGGCGGCGCTGTCGCCCTGCAGCAAGACCGGGCTCACCGACATCGAGGACGTGGTGCCCTTCATCCGCCACCTGGTCAGCGATGGCTGGTGGATCACCGGGCAGACCATCCTGATCAATGGTGGCTACACCACCAAGTGAGGCATCATCGGCCGTCGCCGCCGGGAGTCCCGCCATGCGTACCCTGATCCTGCTCGCCGCCGGCCTGCTGCTGGCCGCACTGCTCCCGCTCATCGGCACCGGCAGGCCGCGACGGATCGCGGCGGGTGCGTTCTGCCTGCTGTGGCTCGCCGTGGTGGCGTGGAACCTGGCGACGGGCCTGTCGCATGGTTATTCGCTCGCCGAGGAACTGCCGATCCAGGCGCTGATCCTGCTGCCGCCGGTCGCGCTGGCCTGGTGGCTCGGCGGGCGGAAGCGCGGCGGGTGAGGTCGCCGGCTTCCGTTAGACTTCCGGCATGAGCGCAGAAGCCGGTGCCAGCGATCTGGTGAAAGTCGTCGCCCTGCTGGGCGCGGCGGTGGTGGCGGTGCCGCTGTTCCGTCGCCTGGGACTGGGCTCGGTGCTGGGCTATCTGGCGGCCGGGCTGGTGATCGGGCCGTTCGGGCTGAAATGGTTCTCCGATCCGCAGTCCATCCTGCACGTCGCCGAACTGGGCGTGGTGATGTTCCTGTTCGTGATCGGCCTGGAGATGCGCCCACGCCATCTGTGGAGCCTGCGGCGGCAGATCTTCGGCCTGGGCACGCTGCAGATCGCGGCGTGCACGGTGGCGCTGACGGGAGTGGGGCTGGCCTTCGGCTTCCCGCTGCCGGTGGCCTTCGTCGGCGGCATGGGTTTTGTGCTGACCTCCACGGCGGTGGTGATGCAACTGCTGGCCGAGCGCGGCGACATCGCCATGCCGGCGGGGCAGAAGGTGGTGTCGATCCTGCTGTTCGAGGACCTGCTGATCGTGCCGCTGCTGATCCTGGTGGCGTTCATGTCGCCGCAGGTGGTGCAGCCGGAGGAAGGCTCGCGCTGGGCGGCGATCGGCATCGGCGTCGCCTCGCTGGCGGGCCTGATTGCCGCCGGCATCTGGCTGCTCAATCCGCTGTTCCGCATCCTGGCCGCGGCCAAGGCGCGCGAGGTGATGACCGCGGCCGCACTGCTGGTGGTGCTGGGGGCGGCGCTGCTGATGCAACTGGGCGGCCTGTCGATGGCGATGGGTGCGTTCCTGGCCGGCGTATTGCTTTCGGAGTCCACTTTCCGCCACCAGATCGAAGCGGACATCGAGCCCTTCCGCGGCATCCTGCTGGGCCTGTTCTTCCTCGGCGTGGGCATGGCGCTGGACCTGGGCGTGGTGGCGCGCAACGGGCCGCTGATCGCCGCCGCGGTGCTGGCGATGATGGTCGCCAAAGCCGCGTGCATCTACCTGGTGGCACGGCTGACCCGCAGCCCGCACGCCGAAGCGCTGGACCGCGCGGTGCTGATGGCGCAGGGCGGCGAGTTCGCCTTCGTGCTGTTCGCCGCGGCGGCCTCGGCCGGCATCATCGACGCCACGGTCAACGCCAACCTGACCGCCATCGTGGTGCTGTCGATGGCGCTGACACCGCTGTTCGTGCTGCTGCTGCGCCGCTTCACGCGCGCGGCTGCGCCGTCGATGGACGGCATAGAGGCGGCCGAGGGACTCTCGGGCAGCGTGCTCCTCATCGGCTTCGGCCGCTTCGGCCAGGTGATGAGCCAGTCGCTGCTGGCGCGCGACGTGGACGTGACCATCATCGACACCGACATCGAGATGATCCGCAACGCCGAGGAATTCGGCTTCAAGATCTACTACGGGGACGGCACCCGCCTGGACGTGCTGCGCGCCAGCGGCGCGGCCACCGCGCAGACCATCGCCATCTGCGTGGACGACAGGGCGGCGACCAACCAGATCGTCGAACTGGCCCGTCACGAGTTCCCGCAGGCGCAGGTGCTGGTGCGCGCGTTCGACCGCGAGCATTCGCTGGCGCTGATCAACGCCGGTGTGGACTACCAGATCCGCGAGACCTTCGAATCGGCCGTGGAATTCGGCAAGGCCGCGCTCGCCAGCGTGGGCGTGCCGCGCGAGGATGCGGAGACCATCGCGCAGGAGATCCGCCGGCGCGACGCCGAACGCTTCGAACTGGAAATGGCCGGTGGCGACCTGAAGTCGGGCGCCTCGATGCTCTACGGCAACGCTCCTGCCAAGCCCACGCCGACGCCCTTCACCAAGCCGCGGCGCGAGGCCAGGGCGCTGAACGAGGAAGCCGCCGAAGCAATCGGCGAGGAAGAAGAGGAATGACGCCGGACCGCTTCCAGCCTTCGGCCCATCGCCTCAGGTAAGCGAGTGGGGAGGGCGCGGGCGGCTCAGCCGTGGCGTTCCTGCGCCGCCTTGAACGCGGCCAGTTGCTCCGGCGTGGCTTCGCGCTGGTGCCGCGCCTTCCATTCGGCGAACGGCATGCCGTAGATGCGTTCCCTGGCCTGTTCCTTGTCCAGCGGCGTCCCGGCTTCGGCGGCTGCCTCGCGGTACCAGTCGGCCAGGCAGTTGCGGCAGAAGCCGGCCAGGATCATCAGGTCGATGTTCTGCACGTCGGCGCGCTCCTGGTTGAGATGCTTCAGCAGGCGGCGGAAGGCGGCGGCCTCGAGGGCTGTGGTGTCGGTCATCGGCAGTGGATCCAGAATGTCGGAGCGAAGGCGGATATGCGGGGGCGATCTGCTCAGTGGCGACGTGCAGGTGCTGCATGTGCAGGAGCGACGCGAGTCGCGATGACCCTTGCCGCCGGCCCGCGGCCGCCGCCATCCCTCCCCACACGAATGCCGGAATCGGAGACAATACGCGCCGACTCTACACCCCCGCACCCCATGACTGCCCGAATCCTGGACGGCCGCCGCATCGCCGAGAACCTGCTGGACGGACTGAAAGTCCGGGTGGACGCGCGCATCGCCGCCGGGTTGGGCAGGCCAGGGCTGGCGGTGGTGCTGGTGGGCGGCGATCCGGCTTCGACGGTCTACGTGCGCAACAAGCGCCGTGCCGCCGAAAAAGTCGGCATCGTGGCGCACGACCACGATCTGCCCGAAGGCACGAGCGAAGCCGAACTGCTGGCGCTGATCGACCGCCTCAACGCCGATCCGCAGATCCACGGCATCCTGATCCAGTTGCCGCTGCCCGGCATTCCCGACGCCACCCGGCTGATCGAACGCATCGACCCGCGCAAGGACGTGGACGGCTTCCATCCGGCCAACGTCGGCCACCTGGCCCTGCGCCAGTTCGGCCTGCGCCCGTGCACGCCGCGCGGCATCACCACGCTGCTGGCCTACACCGACCAGCCGGTGCGCGGGCGCAACGCCACCATCGTCGGCGTGAGCAACCACGTGGGCCGGCCGATGGCGCTGGAGCTGCTGATCGCCGGCTGCACGGTGACCAGTTGCCACAAGTTCACCCCACGCGAGGTGCTGGAAGCCCGGGTCGGCGACGCCGACATCCTGGTGGTGGCGGCCGGCAAGCCCGGCCTGGTCCCCGGCGAATGGGTCAAACCCGGCGCGGTGGTGATCGACGTGGGCATCAACCGGCTGGACGACGGCCGGCTGGTGGGCGACGTGGGCTTCGATGCCGCGGTCGAGCGGGCGAGCTGGATCACTCCGGTCCCCGGCGGCGTCGGCCCCATGACCGTGGCCACCTTGATGCAGAACACCCTGGAAGCCGCCGAGGCGGCCGGCGCGCCCTGAAGCGGGCCCTGATTGGCGATGGTGGATGCTGTGGGAGCGACGCAAGTCGCGATGGGGCTTTCCTGGCGGCCCATCGCGACTTGCGTCGCTCCCACATACAAGGGGCCGCAACGCCCTGCATGGGCAGCAGTGCCGGGAAAGCAGCGTTCCGCCCGCAGCCCACGCCGGAAGCCCCACGGATCAGGGTATAATGCCGCGCTTCCCCAACTTCCCGGGCCCGCCGATGCTGCGCATCCAGGCTGAAGCACTGACGTACGACGACGTCTCCCTCGTCCCCGCCCATTCCACCGTCCTGCCCAAGGACGTCAGCTTGGAGACGCGCCTGACGCGCGGCCTGCGGCTGAAGCTGCCGATCGTCTCGGCCGCCATGGACACCGTCACCGAGGCCCGCCTGGCCATCGCCATGGCCCAGTTGGGCGGCATCGGCATCATCCACAAGAACC
>ERZ761607.2611-NODE-2611-length-19080-cov-15.105230_pt1 | contig 19080 bp, 16 predicted proteins | sample MGYA00511164_ERZ761607 | MGnify/ENA primary metagenome ERZ761607 (study PRJEB28899, sample SAMN02445080) | bioreactor sludge metagenome | biome: EBPR sludge | place: Australia: Brisbane, Thorneside Wastewater Treatment Plant | collected 2011-06-22 ...
CCATTACTATGTGTATCTATGTTCCTATGTTTCTATGTGGTTCATGTATTTTTTTCACCACATAGGCACATAGTAAATACAATTTAATTCATTTTAAAATCATGCAGACTTTTAAATGACTTTTTTTGTTTCCCGCAGATCTCGCAGATCAACGCAGATATTAACTTCTTGATTACAAAAAAGTCTTCGAGAATTAGCGAAAAAATCCTATTATTATTTCATTTCAAAAAATTTAAACTCTGAGGCTCACTTCGTAAATAATACCCTACAATAAACTGCAATTCGTATAACTTCAAAAATCTGCGAAAATCTGCGAGATCTGCGGGAAATTTCTTTTCATTTTTAATCTTCGAATCTCCAAGATCCCGATTGAAAATGCTGACAAGTTAGCCTGATAAGTACTGATATGCAAAGCATCGTTAGCATTCGTCAGTACATTCATCGTCGGGATTCAAATTTTCAAATTTTTCTTTATTTCATCGATGAAGTTTTCAAACAGGAAGGCGGTGTCTGTCGGGCCACCGGACGCTTCCGGATGGAACTGCGTGGCAAAGACAGGTTGGGACCGGTGGCGGATGCCCTCACAAGTCTGATCGTTCAGGTTGATGAAATAGGGTTCCCAATCTGCTTTCAGTTGGGAGTGATCTACGGCGTAACCGTGATTCTGGGATGTGATGTAGCAGTGGTTGGTTCCATGCTCGATCACCGGCTGATTATGGCTGCGATGTCCGTATTTGAGCTTGTAGGTATTGGCGCCGCTCGCAATACCCAGCAACTGACTTCCAAGGCAGATGCCGAAGATCGGTTCGGGCCTGCCCAAAGCTGTTTCCAGCTGTGAAATGGTTTCTTTGCACATGACCGGATCGCCCGGGCCATTGGAGATGAACAGACCATCGTAATTTTCGGATTGAATGTTGTGGTTCCAGGGAACCCGGATCACGGTTGTGTCATATTTCAGGAGGCTGCGGATGATGTTGTATTTCACCCCGCAATCGATCAGCAGGATGCGGTATCTGCCGGTTCCGTAAGTGATCTTTTCCTTGATGCTCACCAGGTCGACCAGGTTGTCCTGATTGGGGTCGTACCAGTCCACATCCTCATCGATGACGATCTTGCCCAGCATGCAACCGCTTTCCCGGAGGACTTTGGTGAGGGCACGCGTGTCGATGCCGAAGATGGCAGGGATCCTATTTTCCACGAACCAGTCGCCCAGGCTCTTCATGGCGTTCCAGTGGCTGTATTCAAATGAATAATCCGAGATCACCAGGCCGCTGATGTGGATCTGGTCGGATTCGAGGTATTGCATGAGACCGTGTTGGTCTGTTTTGGCAGGCGGGACACCGTAGTTGCCGATCAGGGGAAAGGTGGATATTAGGATCTGTCCTTTGTAGGAAGGGTCGGTGAGGCTTTCCGGGTAACCGGTCATGGCCGTGTTGAAGACCACTTCTCCGGCGATGGATCCGGGGTAACCGAAGGATTTGCCGGAGAATTCCTTACCGTTTTCAAGGATCAGTCTTGCAGCAATGGGTTGATTCATGAGGAAATATTTTGAACAATAAGAAAATCCTTAATACTTTTCAATTGTAGTTTTCTTATTTTCAAAAAGGAGAGATGATTAATATTTCAACAAATATATAAAAGAAAATTAAATATATAGTTAGAACATGTTGGAGGTGGTTTTTTCCACAAATGGGCACAATTGGTGGGGGAACACGGATGACACCTGTTTCCCGTTGCATGCTGAATCTATGTGCGCCTATGTATCTATGTTTCTATGTGGTAAAAGAATTTTTCACCACATAGGTACATAGGGATCTATGTCGTGAAGTGTTCAATTTATTTTTCACCACATAGGTACATAGGGTTCTATGTGTCTATGTGTTTATTTTTTTTTTTGACCACATAGGTACATAGGAACCTGTGTGACTAGGTGTTTAATTTTTTTGACCACATAGGTACAAAGATCCATTTTAAATTTTTATCAAGTGTTTCGAAAACTTATTTTTGGTGTGAGAATTGAATGCATGAATTTAGTAATTCACCGGCAAGTTTTTATTTCCTCAAGTGAGAATTTTTTACATTAAAAAAATCAGAACACCCTCAGTGGTTCTCAGTGACTTCTCTGTGTAGCTTTGAGTAACAAAAAGGAAATTACACTGAGGGCCACTGAAAAAGCTCAACGCTTGATTATAATTTCTGTGTAATTAACAGGAGAAAATTACACGGAGAGCCACGGAGCAGGCACAGAGGGCCACGGAGAAATTTTGCATAGTTGATATTTTTAGAGTGCATCAAAATAAACCCTCTGTGGTTCTCTGTGACTTCTCTGTGTAACTCTGTGTAACAAATAGGAAATTACACGTAGAGCCACGGAGCATTGATCTCACCATTAGCATTTATCTTTTTTAAGATATTAAATATTTATATAACAGTTGTTTAACATTCGTTACTTAAACTATTACTTAAATTAAAATATCCGATCTATTTCGGCATCTTACCGAATAGTTTCATAAAAAAGCGGTGAAAACCATGTACGCCTTTGACTGGTCCGGCATGCATCAGGATGCATTTTCCATAGATGACATCCATTCCGTTTTCAGTGGCATAATCCAGGGCTTCGGGCGAGTCAGCCATCTGCTGTATCCAGATGTGTTTGATGCCTTTTTGCAATGCCTGTTCCAGCATGGACTTTGTCTTTGCTTTGGGCGTTACGATCAAAACGCTTTCGACTGCTTCCGGCAGGGAAAGCACATCCGGATAGACTTTCAAGCCATCTATCTCTTCTGCACCCGGGTTGACCGGAAAAACTGTGAAACCTTTGCGCATAAGTTCGTGCATCACCTGGTTGCCAAACTTCTTTTTATCCCTGGAAGCGCCGGCGATGGCGAGGTTTTTGCATGCTAAAAATGCTGTGATTTGTTTTTGAGTGATCATTTTTCAGGTATTTAGTTTGTTAGTTGTTAAGTTTGTTAGGTATTTAGTCTGTTAGTCTTTTAGCGATTTAGTCTTTTAGCGATTTAGTCTTTTAGCATTTAGTCTATTAGCGATTTAGTCTTTTAGCGATTTGTTCTGTATATGCCTGATAGACTAACAGACTAAAAAGCTAATTAGCTACTCAGCTATTTAGCTATTTTTCAATGCTTTATTTATGATATTATCAAAACGATTATCCAGGCAAACGCTTACGTCCGTGGTGATGAACCTGCCATCCAGAAACAGGCTGAAAATGGTGGCAGGTGACGGAGCCGAACGTGCCTGTTCCATGGTGGTCAGATGCACGATATCCAATGCCAGTTCTCTATTGCCGGCTGCTTTGGTCAATTCCTCACGGACATAGTATTCCGTGAAGGGACAGCGATTGGAATAATACACCGTGAGGCCGGATCTCACCGGTACGGGTGGCTGCTTGACCACTGGCAGAAATGTAGGATCGGGCGCATCGTCATGCAGCTTTCTGACAAGCAGGCTGAAGCCGTCTCTTGTGCTTTCGACCTCATGAAAGCCCTGTCTCAGCAACCATTTGGTGTCGCTCATGAAAGTATATTTTGGGGTACCAACGACCGTGACCAGGCCATGTTTGCCGTGTTGAGCTGCATCATCCAGGGCGCTTTGGAGCAATGCCTTTGCATGTCCTTTGCCTTTATATTGCCCGGAAACCCAGAAGCAGTTCATCAACAGGTAACCTGGTGCATCTACCGGAACCCAGGCGGATTCCGCCGGCCCGTATTCCAGGAATACCTTGGCCCTGGCGTCAAGCCGTCTGAATACATAGCCTTTCTGAAATTCGGCCTTTAGCCAATCCTTTTTCATCTGGTAGCCCTGGGCGCATTTTTTATCGGAAAAGGCGCAACAGATGTGTTCGGAGTCGATGTTATCGGGATGGAGTTTGATGAAATTGCACATGATGCATGTTTTTTATTAAGCTAATGATCAGAGTTACTATTTGACTATATTCTTGTAACACAGAGTTTCGCAGAGGAATACACTGAGTTTCACAGAGAATATCATGCTTGCTTCGTCAGTGCTTTCAATGATTTGTTTGCAAGCATTAAAATACATTTTTAAACAACTTCATATTATAAAAAGGAGTATTTCAAATTCACTATGCTATATTTTTACTTCTTTTGAATGGTTGTATTTTCAGGTAGGTGAGGCTGCGCCAGAGCCATTCCAGCGGCCCGTACAGGAATTTACTCAGCCACCATTTGCTCAAAGGTATCTGTGCCGAAAATATCACAACGGTCAATCCAATGCCTTCCCATACACTTATTTTCCCAAACAGCCCGAAACCGTAGGAATGGAAAAGGATGGCGGTGATGACCGAATGCATGATGTAATTGGTCAATGCCATCTGTCCAACCGGTGAAAGCCATTTGAACAGGAAGTTCATTTTTCCTTTTGCAAAAAGCAGCACCATGCCTGATACATAGGCGAGGGCCAGTAAAATCCCGGAAAGGGTATGTCCGACGGTGCTCAGCGCTGACCAGGCGTCGGGCATGGAGTAGTCTGTTTTATAATAAGAAAAGGCATAGAACAGGCTGGTGAGCAGGCCTATGGGCAAAGTCCATCTGAACATTCGCCTGAACAAAGCCAGGTGTTCCCGGTATTGAGCGATCAGTTGCCTGCGGGCAGCGTAAAATCCGAGGAGGAACATACCCATCACCACCGGGTAAAAGAAGAATAGTCCGGGCAACAGCGCCAGGTATTCTTTCAGACGTATGGAGATGATTTCGGCAAAACTGCCGGAGGAATACACCTGATATGCCTGTTCGATCAGGGATTTCATGGTTTCGGCGCTCTGTTCATTGCTTGCCTGAATGCTTTCCTGTGCCTGTGGAACTGCTATGAAAATGGCCATCATCACTACTCCGAAGATGCTGAGCAGACTGGGTATTGAAATAAATGCGATGGACCACCCGATGATCTTTTTATTGGATGAATTCCTGAAAAGTATGAGTAAAAATCCGAAAAGGGCATAGAATACGAGGATGTCTCCTGCCCAAAGCAGGACTACATGGGTCAGACCGAAAAGAAGTAAAAAGAACAGGCGTCTCGTGAATGTGGGCAAAATGCTCTTTTCGGGTGTGCTTTTCTGCATAAAAATGTAAAAGCCGTAGCCGAAAAGCATGGAGAACAGCACATAGAATTTGCCTTCAAAAAACAGTTTGATCAGGGATTCTCCGATGATACCGGGTGTTGAAAGATTTTCCTCCGCTCCTGCCAGAATTTTGGAAATGGGGGCATACATCAGTGGCATATTGACCATCAGAATACCAAAAATAGCAAGGCCTCGCAATGCATCGAGCAATTGGATCCTTTCGGTGGTTTTAATTGGGGTAAAATTATTTGTCATATTTTTTAAAGTTACACAGAGGGCCACAGAGTTTTGAACAGAGGGCCACAGAGTTTAAGGTCTTAATAATGAAAAACAATCGTTTTTTGAAAATTGTCTATGATTTTATGATATTTTAACATAATTGTCCTGAAAAAACTAAAAGATTTCTCGCTGCGCTCGAAATGACAATTTTTTCGGGGTTTTTGCTATTGGAGAGGTGGTAGGCGTCGGCATCGCCGACGCCTACCACCTCACTATCAGCTACTTGTTAGTCATTCCTGACGCTAAGGTAACGATAAGTCCGAACGAAGAGAGGAATCTTGAACACATGATTCTAACCTTTAAAAGTTATGTATACCAGTACAGATATTTTGATTTGTTTTAATTTGTGACCTATTTACTTTTTCGGTGAAAAAACCATACTCTCAGTTCGTTATATTTTACTTTAGAATAAAGAATTTACTTCAAAAATTGATGCACCAAAGTACGATTATTACTGCAATTTACATTCACGGGTAACGGATTTTTTTTAATATTACATCTGAATTCATGATAAATTCATATACGAACGAATATTTTGATCCCGGCTGAATTTCCGGTAGCAAAAAATACGTAATGACAAATAAATTCTGCTCATGAGAAATAAAATTTTGTTTGCAATTTTGAGTTTTCTGTTCCTGTTCATGGTTCATTCCGGTCTCTTTGGCCAGGAATATTACCTAAAGCTCAAGGAACGGGACCGAAACCTGATCAATGAACACATCACCCGGGTCGTCTCCATACACAAGATCGAAGGAGAAAACATCTATGCATTTGCAAATGAGGAGGAACTTGCAAAGATCAGGGCTTATGGATATGCACCGGAACTTTTGAAACACCCGTCAGATACCTACAGAAACCTGGATATGGCAACAAACATCGATCAGATGGCCGATTGGGACCGTTACCCTACTTACGAAGTTTACCGGGCCATGATGAAGCGGTTCGAGGCGCAGTTTCCTGAATTGTGCCGGCTCGACAGTATCGGAACCACCATCAAAGGTCGTAAACTTTACGTGCTGAAGATTACCAGCCAGGTGGATGAGCTTTTGCCCAAACCCGAAATGTTCTACACCAGCTCCATCCACGGCAATGAAACTACCGGGTTTGTTTTGATGCTCCGATTAGCCGATCATTTACTTCAAAACTACGGTTCAGACAGCCGCGTCACCAAAATGCTCAATGAAAGCGTGATCTACCTCAACCCTGCAGCCAACCCGGACGGCACCTACAAATCCGGCAATCACACGGTTGCCGGAGCCACCCGGGGTAATGCCAACGGCAAGGACATGAACAGGAATTTTCCTGATCCCAGGGTAGGGACCTACCCATCCGGACCACATCAACCCGAGACCATTGCGATGATGGAATTTGCCCAAAGCAAAAACCTCAGTCTGTCTGCCAATTTTCATGACGGCGCCGAACTCATCAATTATCCCTGGGATGCCTGGGTAAGCAGCGAACGGAAACACGCTGACCACAACTGGTTTGAAGCCATTTCCATTCAATGGGCTGATCAGGTGCATTCAAACAGTCCGCAAGGTTATTTCTTTCCCGGATATACCCATGGCGGCGACTGGTATGTGGTGGCAGGCGGCAGACAGGACTATATGAATTACTGGCACCATTGCAGGGAAGTGACGCTTGAGCTCCATGATAACTTTTTAACTGCAACGGAATTGTTGCCTTCATTCTGGAATTATCAGAAAGAATCCTTGTTGAGCTACATTGAGTGGTTGCAGACAGGCGTCAGCGGAACCGTCATGAATGAAGCCGGAGTTCCCCTGGAAGCCAGGATCACCGTTCTGAATCACGACAAGGATGAATCCTGGGTACGTTCCAATCCTTATCACGGTCATTATCTGCGTATGCTGGAACCCGGAACATGGCAACTGGAATTTTCTGCTTTTGGTTATGTACCCCAGGTGCTGGAAGTGGAGGTGACAGATATCGATTCTTCACAAACGCTCAATGTAATACTGAAAAAAGCAGTGACAACTTCCATAGCGGGAAGGGTTTATGAATTTGGTACAAATAAGCCTTTGAAAGATGTTGAGGTGAGCCTGAAAAACACTCCTCATATTGCCCTAACAGACTCAAGCGGTTGGTTTCAAATGGATTCAGTCAGTATAGGTAACTTTGAGTTGCGGATAGCCAAAGAAGGATTTATTACCTCTTTGAATGAGGTTGAACTTGACACCACTCAGCAGATCATCGAACTATTCCTGTTTCCCGGCGATCCGGAGAGCTTTGAAGAAGGGCTCACTCCCGGATTCTTGACGGAAACCAATCCATGGACAATTGTCAATGATGTTTCGTATGACGGTCTTTCCAGTCTGAAGTCCGGTGAAATCAGTCACAACAGGACATCTACCGTATCGATTCCGTTGAAAATTGCAGCAAGAGGCGAGATCAGTTTTGCCTTGAAAACTTCCAGTGAGGCTTCCTATGATTTTTTAAAATTTTATATCAATGGAGAAGAAAAGGCTGCCTGGAGCGGAGAAACTGACTGGACGGTAGCAACATTTGCGGTGGATACAGGTATGCAGGTTTTTGAATGGAAGTATATCAAGGATCAGGCGGATACAGGTGGTTCAGATGCAGCGTGGATTGACCAGATCGTTTTTCCCCAGTCATTCCAACAGGTTAGCTTTGAGATACTGAGCAGTTCAAGCGGAGAACCGGTGAATGAGGCGCTCATTCAGTTTGATTCTAAAAGCCAATTGACTGATCAGGCAGGTATTTTCGTTTTCAGTGAAGTTTTGCGCGGTACCAAAATTTACGAAGTGTCCAAAGACGGCTTTCAAAATGTGGTGGACACTTTGGTAGTCAGTTTTGTCAATGTTTTCAATAAAGTATATCTGGAGGAAATTCCAACGTATTCAATCATGTTTACAGTAATTGGATCAGGTTTGCCGGTTAAGGATGCAAAAATTGAAATCTACGACAACATTTTATGGACGGATAATGAGGGAACAGCAACCACTCATGGGCTCTTTGCCAGGAATTATGAATACATTATATCTGCAGAAGGATACAATCCATACACCGGGGTTATAGACCTTAAGGCAGACACCCAATTGGTTGTCATGCTTTCTCCGGTATTGACTGAAGATCCCGCTGAGGTTGGTGTGTTTTGGAAGGCTTTTCCGAACCCTTTTTCAGATCAGCTTCATTTAATGTTTAAGCCTGACAGTTCCGGACCATTACTGATCGAGGTTTTTGATCCGGCGGGAAAAAGGGTTTTTGAGATCAATGAGGATGGAATGGAGAGTCATGGATCCAGCCTGGTCTTGAATGGGTTGGATCAGTTGCAGAAGGGGATCTATTTTCTGAGGATACTGGCAGGGAAAGAGATTTTGGTACAAAAGGTGGTGAAGGTGGAGTAGTTTTGGCATTATACAACTGGAAAAAATTTGATTGATCTGATACTATAATGTTCAGATTTTTAAATGTTGAAAATCCTGACATTTATCGTCAGGAATCTGATGATCTGAATCTAAAATGATCTGTGTTGTTGCTGCTCCGGTACATCTCATAGAGCCAAATGTCCGAATAATAATGAACGGCCATGGGATCATTTTTATATTTTAAGTACCTCAATTTTGCTCAATTTTAAAATGATTGAAGAGATATTCAACCCTTTCAGGGTAGTTTGAAATCACCACTGTTACTTTGGGTTTCACCCAAAGTTATTGAAATTCTGCCCTTTCAGGGTTTGAACTAATAGGATATAAAAATAGCATAAAGGTTGAATGATGCAGGTTTGATATACTAATATTTTTCACATTATGTTATTGATATTCAACCCTTTCAGGGTAGTATGACATCCCCACCGTTACTTTGGGTTTCACCCAAAGTTATTGAAATTATACCCTTTCAGGGTTTGAACTAATGGGATATAAAATAGCATAAAGGTTGAATGATGCAGGTTTGATATATTAATATTTTTCACTTCATGTTATTGATATTCAGCCCTTTCAGGGCAGTATGACATCCCCACCGTTACTTTGGGTTTCACCCAAAGTTATTGAAATTCAACCCTTTCAGGGTTTGCACTAATAGGATATAAAAATAGCATAAAGGTTGAATGATGCAGGTTTGATATACTAATATATTTCACTTCATGTTATTGATATTCAACTCTTTCAGGGTAGTATGGCATCCCCACCGTTACTTTGGGTTTCACCCAAAGTTATTGAAATTCAACCCTTTCAGGGTTTGAATTAACGGGATATAAAAATAGCATAAAGGTTGAATGATGCAGGTTTGATATGTTAATATTTTTCACTTCATGTTATTGATATTCAGCCCTTTCAGGGTTTATACTAATGGAAATAAAAATTGCTTTATGGTTGAATAATGTTGCATTGAAATGCATTTATCATAGATACGCGAGTAAAAAACCACGAAGTGGTTGAATATCCATAACAAGGCATGCAATGCCATGAAAAAGTACCTCGCTTATTACAACCCGGAAGGGGTTGAATCAGGAAGTTTCCTTGTTTTCGGATAAATCAAAAAGCTCCAGGGCGGAAATTCCAAACAGAAAAACAGACTGAACAGCATCTGAAAATGAACGGCTTTGTATTTAGTTATTGTTACTTAGCGCCTTAAACATCGATTTATATGATGTAATTAATTGAAATGTGTAATTTTGTTGTATGGAAGAGGATAACAAAAGATGGAAAAAACGATTTGAAAATTATACCAGTGCATTTAATAAACTGAAGGAAGCAGTCGAACTGAATGAATTGAATGAACTGGAACGGAATGGTTTGATCCAAAGATTTGAGTTCACCATTGATCTGTCATGGAAAGTCATGATAGATTTTCTGCAAGAAAAAGGTTTTTCATTTAAACCTTCGCCAAAAGATACTTTCAGGATTGCGCAACAGGCTGGTTATATAGATTTTGCACAAATATTGATCGGTGGCCTGGATATGAGAAATGAATTATCTCATGACTACAATGGAACAAAATTTGAAACCTCTGAAAAGTTCCTGAGACAGGAAATTTATCCTGCAATGGAAAAGCTTTATCAGTTTTTCAATAAACAATTTTAACATGTCCGACACATTAATTATAAAAAATGATCTTTTATCACTTTCGGGGCTGACTGAAAGGGATTTGGTTACCATCAAAAACATTTTTTACAAATATGAGGACATTAAATCTGTCCGGATCTTTGGCAGCAGGTCAAACGGAACCTATCATACAGGCAGTGATATCGATTTGGCCATCATGAATGAGATAGTTGATAAAAGGACGCTTTTCAGACTGAAGGGTGAATTTGAAGAAAGTTCACTTCCATATTTCGTTGATGTAGTGATATTTTCAGATCTATCGAATCCTGTGTTGAGCAGACATATTGTGGAAGAAGGTCTTGAGATCTATCACCGCGATAAAAAATAAATTTTTTCTGCTTTTGTCAAATTTATCAGGCAACAATCCTTTTATAAGCCATTTCAACTCGCAATTAAATTGGCATGATGAATCTGTGCAACTATGTTCCTATGTGGTGAAAAACCTGACTTCCATCATCAAAACTTTCCCAAATCAAATACTTAATCCTCCGTGGCGCTCAGTGGGATCTCTGTGACTCTCCGTGCTACAACTATTTGCCCAAAAAAAATACATTAGCAACGCGGATAACACGGATGCTTCGCAGCGCGGATCTATACAAAATTAACTGGCAATTTGATGAACAAATAAAGTCGGTACCGTTTTTCTCGAGGCCGTCATTCCGGCCTTGAGCCGGAATCCCGTTTTCGCCTTCCATGAACAAATGAGCTGGCGGATCAGGTCAGCCATGACCACCCGACCTGAATTGATAATAGTTCAATGATTGAATCTCTTTGAATCTATGTATCTATGTGGTGAAAAAAACATTTAACACATAGATACATAGAAACATAGGCGCACATAGTAATTATCTTGCAAACGGGCGAATGCTTAACTAAGTTTTGAGGCGATGATTGTGTTGTACCTTCAGTTTTTTTATATTTAAGGGATGAATTGCAAAAGTTTATCAGATTAAAATTCTGATTTGATTGAAATACTATGTATCTATGTATCTATGTACCTATGTGGTGAAAAAAATATTTTAACTCATAGATAAACAGGCATATAGGTAATGAATATCGGGCATATCAAAAATAAAACAAATTGAAAGAAAAATTTGCATTAGTTCCACAATTAGTTAACTTTGTGTATGGAACAAATAAGAAAATTGATCTTCTATAAGTCCTATTTCTTCGAATTCTTTGACAGTAAGGAAGAAAAAGTAAAGGAAAAGATTGATTTCGGACTTTTTATGTTGCAATATGTCCGGCAAATTCCAGGTAAGCATATTGGATCAACCCATGAAAAGAATTTGTTCTAGCTTAGGGTAAAACAAGGTTCAGATATCTTTAGAATTTTCTTTTGCTATGATGAAGATAAGATCGTTGTTGTGATGAATGGTTTTACAAAGAAATCTCAAAAGACACCTCCTAAAGAAATTGAACGTGCTATAAAAATCAAAAGACAATATTTCGATGAAAAGTAACAAACATATAACCACATTTGAAGACCATTTGAATGAGCGATATGGTCCCGTTGGAAGTGAGAAACGCACTGAGTTTGAAGCAAAGGCAAAAGCATTTGTGATAGGTGAATTATTGAAGGAAGAACGACTGGAAGCTAAATTGACTCAGGAAGAATTGGCAGATAAAATTGGTGCTAAGAAGAGTTATATTTCACGAATTGAAAACGGGAAAACCGATATTCAACTTTCAACACTTTTTAAACTATTTGAATTCGGACTCGGAAAAAGAATAAACATTATCATCGAATAAAACGGTGATATCAAGGGCTTTGGTGAAAGTTTGAAACTTTAAATACTTGTGCAAATCTGTAGAAAAACCGACATTCATTTTTTTAAACACGGATCTTACGGATCAGACAGATCAGCACGCATTTTTATAATTGGTATTTGTAAAAATCCGTCAAATCCGCATCATCCGTGTTCCCCTTCATTTGTGCAACAAAGCTTTTCAAAAAACCATTTTATTTTCAATGTTTTATCCTGGAATCTAACAGGCACAATAAACCTATGTGCCTATGTAACTATGTACCTATGTTTCTATGTGGTGAAAAAAAATATTTTAACACATAGGAACATAGAAACATAGGTGCACATAGTTATAGTTTTTCAAGTTGAAATTTCCGAAATAGTTATGTTTTTTTTGAACACGGATATTACGGATCAGACAGATCAGCATTGATTTTTATAATTGGTATCTGTGAAAATCTGCCAAATCCGAGTCATCCGTGTTCCCCTTCATTTGTGCAACAAAGCGTTTCAAAAAACGATTTTATTTTCAATGTTTTATACTGGAATTTAACAGGCACAATAAACCTATGTGCCTATGTAACTATGTAACTATGTACCTATGTGGTGAAAAAAATATTTTAACACATAGATACATAGAAACATAGGAACACATAGGTATAGGCCTGCAACGGGAAATTATCGAATTAACCAAAAAGTTTTTGAACACGGATCTGACGGATCAGACAGATCATCACGGATTTTTATAATTGATATCTGTGAAAACCCGTCAAATCCGTGTCATCCGTGTTCCCTTTCATTTGTGCATCAACGCTTTTCAAAAAACCATTTTATTTTCAATGTTTTATCCTGGAATTTAACAGGCACAATAAACCTATGTGCCTATGTAACTATGTACCTATGTATCTATGTGGTGAAAAAAATCTTCTAACACATAGGAACATAGAAATATAGGCGCACATAGTTATGAGTTTTTCAAGTTGAAATTTCCGAAATAGTCATATTTTTTTTAAACACGGATCTTACGGATCAGACAGATCAGCCCGGATTTTTATAATTGGTATCTGTGAAAACCCGTCAAATCCGTGTCGTCCGTGTTCCACTTCATTTGTGCATCAACGCTTTTCAAAAAACCATTTCATTTTCAATGTTTTATCCTGGAATTTAACAGGCACAATAAACCTATGTGCCTATGTAACTATGTACCTATGTGGTGAAAAAAATATTTTAACACATAGGAACATAGAAACATAGGCGCACATAGTTATGCGTTGGTTTAGCGAAAAACTATAATTTAAGAAATCTGTGTTGCAATTTGTGCAAATCTGTGGAAAAGACTACCCGATCAAATCAATTACCCGATCCACATTGAATCCGAAATGATCGAACAGTACCTCAGCTGGTGCTGACTTTCCAAAACTATCCATTGCCAGTATCTTCCCTTCAGCCCCCGTATATTTGTACCAACTCAACGAACTACCTGATTCAATAGCCAGCCTTTTCTTTACGGCAACAGGCAAAACGGAGGATTTATAAGCTTCATCCTGTTGCTCAAAAAGCTCAAAGGACATCATCGATACCACCCTGACAGCTTTACCCGTTTCATTGAGCTTTGCTTTTGCCTGCAAAGCGAGATGAACTTCTGAGCCGCTGGCGATGATGATCCGGTCAAAACCGGGATCTTCAGCCAAAACATAAGCGCCTTTTGAAGCCAGGTGAACCGGATAGGTATCCGTATCCAAAATATTTAAATTTTGTCTGCTCAATACCAGGCAGGTAGGCCCGTTCTTTCTTTCCAGGGCAATTTTCCAAGCTTCAGCGGTCTCATTGGCATCCGCAGGGCGCAAAACAAACAAATTCGGCACAGCCCTCAATGCGGCCAGATGTTCCACAGGCTGATGGGTCGGTCCGTCTTCGCCCAGTCCGATCGAATCATGCGTCAAAACAAAAATGACCTGCTGATGCATCAATGCAGCCATGCGGATGGCCGGTTTCATGTAGTCTGAGAAAACAAAAAACGTCCCTCCGTAAGGGATCAATCCGCCATGCAGTGCGATACCATTCATGATACTACCCATTCCGTGTTCGCGCACTCCATAATGCATATAATTGCCTGAATAATCTTCTGCGGTAAATGGCTTATGAGCCGATGTTTTGGTATTGTTGGAAGGTGTAAGGTCAGCCGAACCACCAAATAAAATTCCGGTATGCCGGACCAGGTATTCAAGCACTTTTCCTGATGCAGACCGAGTTGCCAGAGCCTTGCCGGGCGCAAATGCCGGAATCTGGTCTGCCAGTTGACTTAGATCCTTTTCAATCGCTTTGTCAAAAAGATTGGCACCTTCCGGATCTTTATCCCTGAATTGTTTCAATACATCAATCCATTCCTTTTCCAGTTCAATTCCTCTGGCCTGAGAAGCCCGGGCGAGTTCAGCCAGTTCTGCAGGAACAAAAAACGACTGATCCTCAGGAATACCCAAGGCTTTTTTGGTCAGCACAACTTCCTCAGCGCCCAATGGTGACCCATGTACATGGCTTGTTCCGGCCTTATTCGGGCTGCCATAACCGATGACGGTTTTGCAGATCACTATGCTTGGTTGATCATGATTTTCCTTAGCTAAATTGATCCCAGTACGGATCTGTTCATGGTCATGTCCATCGATTTCCTGGACATGCCATCCGTACGCTTCAAAACGCTTCCTGATATCCGTTGAACAGCTCAAACCTGTTTTTCCGTCTATGGTGATTGAATTACTGTCGAATAAAAGGATCAGTTTTCCGAGTTTCAAATGTCCAGCCAAAGCACAAACTTCGTGTGAAATACCTTCCTGAAGGTCTCCGTCTCCCGCCATCACAAAAGTAAAATGATCCACAGGAGCAAACTGCGCATGCAGATGTGCTTCCGCTATCGCCATACCAACCGCATTGGCGAGACCCTGACCCAAAGGACCGGTAGTGGTTTCCACCCCTGGTGTCATCTCAATTTCAGGGTGTCCGGGCGTCCTACTGCCCAGTTGCCTGAATTGCCTGATGTCTTCCAGGCTGAGATCGTAACCGAAAAGGTGCAAAAGGCTGTATAACAACATACTACCGTGCCCGCCGGACAAAACAAACCTGTCCCTGTTGAACCAGTCAGGATTTTTCGGGTTAAATCTCAGGTGCTCTTTCCATAAAACAGTGGCAACATCGGCCATTCCCAGGGGTAAACCAGGGTGACCACTGTTGGCTTTCTGGATGGCATCTATGGCAAGTCCTCTTATAGTATTGGCAATCAGTTGGTGAGAAAATCTGTTGTCTTTGTTCATTTTTTTTGGATTTATGCCCGTGCAGGTGCAGTTAATCTGATTATTGAAGCTCAAATTATAGTTTTGCAAATATAATCGAAATTTTACAAGAGGTGTAAAAACAATTTCATACATTTAGTTTTAGTTTCGCGATTATGATATTTCGGGGCAATTCGGGTCGTTTATTGACTTAATCAACTTTTCATTAACCATTAATAATTAACAATTAACCATTAACAATTAATAAATGTACGATTTTATCATAATAGGAAGTGGCTTCGGAGGCTCAGTCGCGGCATTGAGACTTTCAGAAAAGGGGTATAAAGTCCTGGTAATAGAGAAGGGGAAATGGTTCCGGCCTGAGGATTACCCCAAAACGAACTGGAATCTCAGAAAATGGCTTTGGATGCCTGCCCTAAAGTTTTTTGGTATTCAAAAGATCACATTTTTGCGGCACATCACCATTTTAAGCGGAACAGGTGTGGGTGGAGGCTCTCTGGTCTACGCCAATACTTTACCCAAGCCCAAGCCGGGATTTTACAAAAACGGCAGTTGGGCAGAACTCGCTGACTGGGAAAGTGAACTGTCGCCTCATTACGAAACTGCATGGAAGATGCTCGGGGCAGTTGAAAATCCTGCATTGGGAGAAAGTGATCTGGCATTCAAAAAACTGGCAGAGGACATAGGTGTCGGAGAACATTTTTCGGCTACAAAAGTAGCTGTTTATTTCGGCGAGGAAAACAAAACGGTCGCTGATCCTTTTTTTGACGGAGCAGGCCCTGATAAAACAGGTTGTATCAAATGTGGCGCATGTATGACAGGTTGCAGGCACGGGGCAAAAAACACGCTGGATACCAATTATCTTTATCTGGCTCAAAAAAAGGGGGCAGAAATCCTTGCCGAACGCGAAGTGTCTGAAATTATTCCTTTAGGAGAAAACGGAAAGGATGGCTATCAGATCGTAATCAGAAAATCAACCAGGTATTTTTCCAGAGAAACCGTACTGGAAGCAAAAGGGATCATTCTCGCAGGAGGTGTTTTGGGAACTATTCCGTTATTGTTAAAAAATAAAAAGAAATACCTGCCACTTTTGTCCGATAAACTTGGCGAACTGGTCAGAACCAATAATGAGGCTTTGTTGGGCATTGTCAGCGCGGATAAAAATTCCGATATGTCTACCGGTATTGCCATCGGTAGTATCATTGAACTGGATGAAAATACTCATATTGAACCGGTCAGATATGGCAATGGTTCAGGCTTCTGGCGCCTGTTGATGATGCCGATGATCACAGAACCGGTGTTTGTGAAGAGACTGCTATATATATTGATTTCACCGTTTAAGGAATGGAGAAATATGCTTAAGATGTTCAGCATTAAGGATTTTGGAAAACAAACCTCCATTATTCTGTTCATGCAACAATTCGATAGCACTCTCCGGTTGGGTCGTAATCGAATGGGATTGTATTCAACAAGTGAAGCAGGTGCATCGCCTACAGCATTCATTCCGCTTGCTCATAGCATTGCCAGAAAATATGCCGGTATCGTGAAAGGGATCAACAGGGTTCTGGCAACTGAAACAGTGACGGGTATTCCTACAACTGCACATATTCTCGGAGGCGCCGTCATGGGTGAAAATCCGAAGGAAGGCGTGATTGATGCACAAAACAAGGTTTTTGGCTATGAAAATATGTACATTTGTGATGGTTCTGCCGTTTCTGCCAATCCGGGTGTGAATCCGTCATTGACGATCACGGCGATCGCTGAAAGGGCGATGAGTAAAATTCCGGCAAAACATGGATGATCAGGCTACTTAAACCAAAATTCTGTAGAAAAAGTAAGCACTGATCTCTGTGGCGTTCTGTGACTTCTGTGAAAGCATTGTGTAACCATGCAATTAAAGTGATACAGAGTGTCAAAGTGATTTTGAACAGAGCGCCACAGAGAAACTTTAAATAATTATAGAAAATGGAAATTAAAGAGATCTTTGAAAAGCAACAGGTAAATAAAAAGGAATTAAGATCATCTGATGCAGCATTTCGCAAAAAGAAGCTGAGATTACTGGAGAAAGTGATAATGGAGCGCCGTGAAGCATTCAGACAAGCGCTCAGGCAAGACCTCAACAAATCAGATGTGGAAAGCGATATGACTGAGTTGTTTCCTGTTGTGAGCGAAATCCGGTTTCTGAGAAAGCATTTAGCCAACTGGATGGCAGGCGACCGGGTACCAACACCGTTTTATCAGTTTGGCGGAAGTTCAAGGATCGTTTATGAACCAAAAGGGAGCAGCCTGATCATTTCTCCATGGAATTATCCTGTCAATCTCAGTCTGATGCCACTTGCAGGAGCGATCGCAGCCGGGAATACGATCATCCTGAAACCTTCGGAGTTTTCTCCTGCAACAACTGAAGTCATAAAGAGCATGATACAGGAAACATTTGATGAAAAAGAAATTGCAGTGGTGGTTGGTGATGCCGAAGTTGCCAAAACATTGCTGGAATTGCCCTTTGATCATATTTTCTTTACAGGCAGTCCGGCAGTAGGAAAACTGGTTATGAAAGCTGCGAGCGTACACCTTAGTTCAGTTACCCTCGAATTGGGTGGGAAATCACCCGTGATCGTGGATGAAACGGCAGATATTGAACTGGCTGCAAAGCGCATTGTCTGGTCTAAGACCATTAATGCCGGTCAGACCTGCATTGCACCGGATTTTATTATGGTGCATCATGCTGTAGCCGAAAAATTGATCCAAGCCTTGCAAAAAGAGTTTGACCAATGGTTGACGGAAGATGGAAAAAATCATCCGGATATGGTCAGGATCATCAATGAAAGGCATTTTGACAGGTTGAATGCATTGGTGGATGATGCAGTGGAACGGGGCGCTCATCTGTGTTCAAAACATTATGCGAACAGGGAGAACCTGGAAATCAGACCTAATATTCTTAAAAACGTATCTCCGGATGCTGCCATTCATGGTGAAGAGATTTTCGGGCCTTTTTTGCCGGTGTATGAATATGAATCCAATGATTCATTGATCGGAATGCTGAGTGAAATGCCTAAACCCCTGGCATTGTACATTTTCTCAAAATCTTCCCTGAACAAACGGCAGTTCGTAAAGCAAATTCCTGCCGGCGGAGTTGTGGTCAATCATGGTTTACTTCATTTCACCAATCCTCATTTGCCTTTCGGCGGTGTGAATAACAGCGGTTTGGGTAGTTATCATGGCTGGCATAGCTTTTTAGCTTTCAGTCACCAGAAGAGTGTGTTAAATTATTGGGCGCCTTTCAGCATCTCTGATATCTTCAAGGTGCCATACAGCCCGTTCATGAGAAAGATGGCGGATTGGATCGTGAAAAAATTGTGAGATATATAATTTGAAAATTTGAAAATTTGGAAATTTGGAAATTTGGAAATTTGGAAATTTGGAAATTGAATTTATCATCTACAAAGAAAATAAATTAAGTTGACACAAATTACTCAAATATTTTATACTCTTTGAGGATACCTTTATTGTTTCTATAAATCATAGTAGAATCATGCGAATCAAGGGTTAAAGTTAACTCTGCAGATAAGCAGGATTTTCTCACTTTT
>ERZ761607.2612-NODE-2612-length-19061-cov-7.618278_pt1 | contig 19061 bp, 14 predicted proteins | sample MGYA00511164_ERZ761607 | MGnify/ENA primary metagenome ERZ761607 (study PRJEB28899, sample SAMN02445080) | bioreactor sludge metagenome | biome: EBPR sludge | place: Australia: Brisbane, Thorneside Wastewater Treatment Plant | collected 2011-06-22 ...
GGAACTTGATCGAATTTTCGGCTCTTTTTGCCGATGACAGGAATTCTCATCATGATTAAAACAACGCTTCTTGACTCAAACCTGAAACTGCGCGCCACTACCTGGGCAGACGTCAACGCTGTGGCCGATTTGATCTACACCGTCTGCGAAGCCGACGGCGATGTGACCATTGCCACCACATCCGAAGAATTGGAACACCAATGGAAGAACAGCGAAGGCTTCAACCCTGAAATAGACTCTTTTGTAGTGGATACGGAAGATGGCCGGGTCGTTGGTTATGTCGAGGTATTCAACGCCAAAGACCATGCCGACCTCAACATCGACGGTTACTTTCATCCCCAGTTCAAATCGGTTGGACGAATGCTAATGGAACGCGCCGTGGATCATGCCAGCCTTCATGTGGCATTGGCGGCGCCTGATGTGCGCGTCTTTGTCCGCAGTACCATCGATGGCAAGGATGAGAACGGTAAGAGGATTCATACCGACCTTGGTTTTTCCATCGTTCGTTACAACTGGCGCATGGAGATCCATTTGAACTCAACCCCGGCTCCTGGCGCCTTCCCGGCGGGCATCGAACTGCGCCCGTTCGATAGGGACGCTCATGCCCGCCTGGTGTGGGAGGCGCAAAATGATTCGTTCAGCGAACATTGGGGCATGGTTCCCAAACCCTTTGAGACATGGGCGGGCAGGCGCTTCGACCTTTCGGACTTTGACCCCACCCTTTGGCTTGTAGCGTGGGATGGCGACAAGATTGCCGGGTTCTCGCAGAACCGTTATCGCGCCGGGATCGGCTGGATCGGAACGTTGGGCGTTCTAAAGCCGTGGCGTAAACGCGGGCTGGGGCTTGCTTTGCTCAAGCACTCGTTTGGCGAGTTTTATAAGCGCGGGACCACTACCATCGGCTTGGGGGTGGATGCCTCCAATACCACCGGCGCCACCCGTTTGTATGAACGTGCAGGCATGTATATTGCCAGCGAATTTGTCACCTTTGAAAAAGAGCTTCGCCCCGGGCGGAGCCTGGATGAAGAATAAGAGGACAACATGAAAGAACAACTTGCAACACAAATCATATTGCCAGAAGGGTTCACCGTGCGCGGCGCGACCCTGGCAGACGCCCCTGCCGCCACCGAAATGTTCAATGTGTGGATGCAGCGCCTGACCGGGCAGAATGACCTCGCCGACCCGAACATTTTGCGCGAAGATTGGGAATCGCCTCACTTCGACCCGGGGCAGGATATCCGCCTTGTGTTCTCGCCAAAGGGACAGTTGGTGGGCTACATCGAGGCGTGGACGAATTCCACCCCGCCGGTTCACCCGTGGATCTGGGGGCGCGTCCATCCGGATTTTGGAGGGTTGGGAATTGGAACCGCATTGATGGAATGGGCGGAGGAACATGCCTGTCGGGTACTCCCCGACTTGCCTTCTGATTTGCGCTTTGCGCCTCGTACCGGCTCCCTGCAAGTGGCTGAGGGGTCCAGGAAATTGTTCGAGGACCGCGGTTTCAATCGCATCCGCAGTTCGTACGAAATGCGCATCGAGATGGATGAAGCGCCTTCCGCGCCGGTGTGGTCTGAGGGCATCACCCTCAAAACCGGGAGCCATGATGACATTCCCGCCATTTATCGCGCTTTCGAGGAATCCTTCCGCGACCATTTCGGTCACATACAAGAACCTTTTGAAGAGGGTCTTGCCAAGTTCTCGCACTTCTTGAAGTCGGAAGGACAAGACCCCTCCATGTGGTTCCTCGCCATGGATGGGGAAGAGATCGCCGGGATCAGCCTGTGCCGCCCCGAAGGGTACTCCGAAAAGGAAATGGGCTGGGTCAACATCCTGGGTGTCCTTCGCCCGTGGCGTAAACGCGGCATCGGCGTTGCTCTACTGAAGCACAGTTTCTGCGAGTTGTACCGGCGCGGGCGGCGCATAGCCGGGTTGGGTGTGGATGCGGAGAACCTGACTGGCGCGTTGCGGCTGTACGAAAAAGCGGGCATGCATGTCCACATGGTTTTCGACACATATGAAAAGACGATTCGCGAAGGACGTGAAATCAGTGTAGAATCATTGGCAGAATAAGACTTCCCGAGCAAGGAGAGATTCATGCTGAACCTGCGTTGCCTTTATTGCCAGACCCCGTTTACCGTTGGGCGGGCCGAAATGCTGACTGCGCTCATTAATATGGATGAGAAGAGCCAGAACCACCACGACGCCCACTGCCCGCGCTGCCGCCGCGCCAATTCCATCTCGCGCCAGCGGATGGAGCTTTTCTTCCCGAACTGGCGCGAAGCCGCGAAACAGGCGGCATCCATGCCTGCGGCTGAAGCTGTGTCTGTTACGGCTGCGGTGAAAACGGAGCCGCTTCCCCGGTCTTTGAAGAGTGCAGTGGTGAAAACTGCCGCTTCCAAAAAGACTTCAGCGGCGAATGCCAAAGTGTCCACATCGAAACGGAAACGCTCGTCGAAACCCGCGTCTGCAAAGAAAAACGCGCCCGCACCGAAAGGCGTCGCATCGAAGGCGAAAAAGCCTGCTTCTAAACCCGCCACAAAGCCTGCCTCGAAACCCGGCGCGAAGAAAAAGTAGGGACGGCTTTCTCTAAAAATCCCGCAGGCGATTCAGATTGCCTGCGGGATTTTTTTAACTACCGGCGGTCAGTCCAGAAGTAAAACTTGCGAAGTCTATTTTTTCATTTTTTGAGGAACACGATGAAGATTCAAGTTGTCTTTTTCGATTTTGGCGGTGTGATCCAGCGCACCGAGTTTCAGGCGCCGCGCCAGCAGTTGGCGCAGCGTTTTGGCATGGAATATGAAGATATCGATAATATCGTTTTCAACAGCCCGACCGCAAAGCAAGCCACAGTGGGGGAGGTGACCGTGGAAAAGCATTGGGAGGCGGTTGCCAAACGCTTGAAGGTCAGCAAGAACGAGATCGCTGCTGTGGAAAGTGAGTTCTTTGCCGGGGACGTAATTGACCATGACATTGTTGAATACTTGCGCTCGTTACGTCCGCGTTATAAGACTGGGCTGATCAGCAATGCCTGGTCCGATATGCGCGAGTATCTCGTCCGCCAAAAGTTGGATGAGGTTTTTGATACGCTCACTATTTCAGCCGAGGTTGGGGTGGCAAAGCCTGAGGCGAAGATCTACCTCTTTGCGTTGGAGCAGGCTCAGGTCGAGCCGGAGGCGGCGGTCTTCGTCGATGATGTGCCTGCGAATATCGAAGCCTGTGAAGCGCTTGGCATGAAAGGCATCTTTTTTCGTGACCCGCTCAAGGCGATGAATGAGTTGAATAAACTTTTGAAAGAATAAACCATGAATACAAAATCTGATCTATTTATCCGTGACCTTGGTGACGGATTGATCTTAAGGCACGGCTCGCTTGCTGACGCCGATGCATTGGCAGACATCAACAGCCGGATGCATAGCGACAATGGACCCGATCAGCCTGAGATGGGCATTGATGCATGGATCCGCGACTTGGTGGCAGGGACGCACCCAACGACGAATGCCGCCGATTTTACGGTGGTGGAAGAAGCTGCCACCGGGCGCATCGTTTCGACCTTATGCCTGATTTCGCAGACGTGGACGTATGCCGGCGTTGAATTTGGTGTGGGCAGACCTGAACTGGTTTGCACATTGCCAGATTTTCGTAAACGCGGCTTGGTGCGAATTCAAATGGATGAGGTTCACAAATGGAGCGCGGAACGCGGTCACTTGATGCAGTTCATTACCGGCATTCCAAATTTTTATCGTCAATTCGGCTATGACATGGCGTTGAGTTTTGTAGGACGACGCACCGGCTATGAAGCCAATATGCCAAAATTGAAGGAGGGCGAGAGCGAGCCTGTAAACATTCACCCGGCAAGTGAAGACGATTTGGAATTCGTGTTGGGCTTGTATGAAGCCTGGGAAAAGCGTTACCTGATTTCATGCAAACGTTCGCTGGATCTTGTGAAGTATGAATCGTTTGGAAAACGCGATAGCAATATCAATCGATTCGAGAAGATGGTGATCGAAGATACAAATGGCAAGCGAATTGGCTTCTTTGAACACCCAACCGGTTTGTGGATGGATGGTCTGACATGTCTGTATTTTGCGCTGGTGGAAGGGGTTTCGTTTTTAGAGATCTCACCTAGCGTGGCGCGTTATCTTTGGAAGAAAGGCGGCGAGTATGCCGAACGCGACAAACAAACACGGGCTACATTTAGTTTCATGCTTGGCGAATCTCACCCCGTCTATGATGCGATGGAAGACCGGCTCCCAGCTCAGCGTAAGCCCTATGCGTTCTACACCCGCGTGCCTGATTTGCCTGCTTTCTTGAAGCGCATCCAACCTGTTTTGGAAGAACGTTTGGCACAATCTATTGCGGCGGGACATTCCGGTGAGTTGCGTTTGAATTTTTACACGAGCGGAGTTCGCCTGGCGTTCGAACGTGGGCGCATCACTTCCATTGAACCGATGAAGGTCGGCTCAGGCATTCAAACGGATGCCAGTTTTCCCGACCTAACCTTCCATCACCTTTTGTTTGGGCATCGCAGTTTTGACGAGTTGCGCCATGCATTTATCGATTGCTTTGCAGATCACAACACGGCACGGGTGTTGCTCAATACGCTCTTCCCAAAGAAACTTTCGGATGTGTATCCGCTGGCATAGTTTGATATCTGGCGCGGAGTGTGAGCGGCGGAACATGCCCGGGTTGCAGGATTCAGTTTCGGTTCGACGGAGAGGCGGGCGTTCGAGAGGCTGGGAAGGTTGGGCTTGGAATAAAACCGGTAAGCGGAAAAAACTCCCGGTAGAGGCATCCCATACAAGAGTGCAAAGAGGTTAATTGACGCATTGTCGGATTACCAAGTATAATTTTGCCCGCTCCCTTTTATAAGAGGGATTCAGAGGATTTATGGCGCTTCGCGGTAATCTAAGAGATTTTACGATCACCCAACTCTTGAACCTCATTAATCTTGCCAGCAAAACGGGGACGCTGGTGATCGATGGTGTTTCGGAACAGGCGCACGTTTCGTTTCGCGAGGGGAAGCTCGCATATGCGCGGATCGGCAAGGAGGATGGAAACCTTGCTTCAGTTCTTTATAAATCGAACAAGATCAACGCCAATCAGTACAAAGCCATCATCGAGAGAGCCGGGCAGATGTCGGACAAGGAATTGGGGCTGTTGTTGATCAATGCGGGATATGTCTCGCGCGAAGACATTCTGTTGAATTTGCAGTCGTATTTTACAGACCAGCTGCGGCGGTTGTTCACGTGGGTGGAGGGAATCTTCCGGTTCGAAAACGAATTATTGCCGCCTGAAGACCGTATCAATGTGCGGCTCGACCTCGAAAATATCATCATCGAAGGCTCACGGCAGCTGCGTGAGCTGGAGCAATTGCAGGATGAAATTCCAAGCCTCGACATGGCGCTCAAGTTCACTGAACGACCCCTGACCAACGTCAACCTGAGTGTGGACGAGTGGAAGGTGGTCAAGTTCGTCGACCCGAAAAATTCCATGCGCCTGATCGCCCGGACGAATAAGCTCTCCGAGGTGGAGATCCGGCGCATCGTATATGGTCTTCTACAGGCAGGCTTGGTGGAATTGGTACGTCCCACCGACGCGCCGATGCCGCAATCAGCCAAACCGTTGGCGCCGCAGGAGATCGAAGAAAAGAAATCATTGGTCAACAAATTGATCGGCCGTATCCGTTCATTGTAGTTATCGAGGCCGAAAGGATAGGAATTATGCAAACGGTCAAAATGGTGGTCACAGGTCCATTCAGCGCTGGCAAGACGCAGTTCATTCAATCTGTCAGCGAGATCGACGTTGTCGCCACGGAACGTAAAATATCGTCGGAGGATGAACGCTCGGTCAAGAACGCCACAACCGTGGCGATGGATTTCGGGCGCATTACCGTGGACCAGGACCTGGTGCTTTACCTGTTCGGCACACCGGGTCAGAAGCGTTTCGATTTCATGTGGGAAATCCTCTCCGAAGGGATGCTGGGCTTCATTGTGATGGTGGACAGCACCCGCCCCGAAACCTTCCGCGAGGCGCGTTCGATCCTCGAAACCTTCCGCGCGTATGCGCCGACTCCCTTTGTGGTGGCTGCAAACAAGCAGGATAGGGAAGATGCCTGGGACCTGGAGGATATGGGTCATGCCCTGCGGCTCGATAAACATACAAAACTCCTGCCCTGTGTTGCAACGGAGAAGGATTCTGTGAAGACCGTCTTACTCGAACTGCTGTACAGCATTTTGAGCGAAATAGATGGAAAATAACAGGCAGGCAATTTTAAACCGTGTCATCCATTACGACTGACCAAGGGATCGTTCATTACGAGGTGTATGGACGGGGAAAACCTGTCATCCTTTTGCATGGCTATCAGGGTTCATGGGGGCTATGGGAGAACACGATGTCGTACCTCGGTGCGTTCTACCGCACCTACGCCCTCGATTTTTGGGGATTCGGTGAATCCGGCACCAAGCGTTCCACATATGCCGTCAAGGATTTTGTCAGCCTTGTGTACCAATTCATGGAGCAATTGGGCATTGTCCGCGCGCCGCTGGTAGGACACAGCATGGGGGGGACGGTCAGCCTAATGACCGCCATCCAGCATCCGGATCGCGTGCAGAAGGTGGTGGTGATCGGGTCGCCGATCGCGGGCTCTTCGCTGTATTTTTTTCCACGCGTGTTCGGTTACCGCACCATGGGCTGGCTGACGTATCATAATCTGTGGATCTACAAGGGCTTCTACCGTATCCTTTCACCGTTCTATTCGAAGGACAAGAACTGGGCAAAGATGATGGACCGCGATGTTTCGCAGGTTTCGCTGGAGGCGTTCTTTTCGAGCATTGGCTCGCTGCGACGCACAGACCTGCGCCCAAGCCTGCACATGGTCCAATGCCCGGTGCTGGGGATGTATGGCGATACGGACATAGTCGTCAACCCCAATCAATGGAAGCCCCTTCTGGAAGGCATAAACACGGCCCGTATCGACCGCTTCAATACGGCGGGGCATTTCATCATGCTGGATGAGCCGATCCATTTCAACCAGAAATTAAAAAACTTTCTCGATGAAGATATGCAAGCCCAATGAGCGACGCCGTCCCTTGCTATCCCCAAAAAATGGGGAATATCATTTTACTTGGCACGGAGGAAGTGATCGGCAAAAGCGGCTTGGATGCAGTCTTGCATCTCGGCGCGTTGGAAGATGCGGCGCAATTAGCCCGCTCCGACTCCGACGAGCGGACGTTTTCCTTTGAGTCGATTAGTCGCCTGCATCAATCGCTGGAACAACTCTATGGCCCGCGCGGGGGGAGAGGGCTTGCTTTGCGAGCCGGACGGGCAACTTTCAAATATGGGTTAAAGGAATACGGCTCGATGCTGGGGCTGACTGAGATGGCGTTCCGGCTGCTGCCGCTTTCAACTAAACTCCATACGGGGGCAATTTCCTTTGCAGGCTTGTTCAATAAGCATACTGATCAGCGGGTACGAGTGGAGGAATTCGACACGACGATCCTCTGGCATATCGAACGCTGTCCCTTGTGTTGGGAACGGACTTCGGATGGACCGGTCTGTCATCTCGCGGTGGGACTTCTACAGGAAGCGCTCTACTGGTTGAGCGGTGGCAAGGTGTTCAGCGTGGAGGAGATTGCTTGTCATGCCCGCGGTGATGAACGGTGTACGATTTTGATCCAAAAGACTCCGCTGACTTAGAATCGGCTTGATGGATCTGACGGAATGCCGATTATCCAAGCGAATATTACACTGATAAATAACGCGCCTCCCGGCGCGCTTTGATTTATAATTCCCTCCATGCTCAAGGTTATTCTGAACGCGCCGACTCACATCATGCCTTTTTGCGAACCGGCACGCGAACTTCGGATCCAAAATTCCCCCCTCTGGCTTCACCAACGGAACCTGCTTGCCCCCTACGTGACCCGCGAGATGGAACTCAAACACGGCGAGCGCGTCCAGCCTGTGCGCGAGCCGACCATTATGTACCGGGATAACCTGTTCTTCGACGAACACTTCGTCCAGGCGTTTATGACGGAAGCGTTGAAACGGAAACGCCCCGTCCGCGCCGCGTTTCGGGCGGATGACCCGGCGTTTCGAGAACATGCCCTCCCGCTTTCCACCTCGTACACGCCCGCCGGAAGTTTATATCTCGCCGATTTTTGGTACTACCCCAACGGTCCCGTTGCGGGGACCGAACCGTTGGTCATCGATATGCAGGCGCGCGAGATCGGCTACTATCATGTGCCGACCTATATGGGCGACCAGAGCGGCGATCTGGTCTTTCAAGTTCCGCTTCGCGCCTTGATCGCAATCGACTCGTGGGTGCATGTCTTTATTGCCGACATGGTTTTTGGGCAATTTGCCCGCGGTGCGCGTTATGAGAAACGGGCGAACGAAGACCTTTTCTTTAAACTCAAGATTCTGGGGAAAGCCATTTTCGAAGGTCGTCAGGTCCTTGAATGCTCTGAGGTCGTCCTTGTCGGCAAGAATTGCATCATCGACCCGAGTGCTGTGATCAAAGGTCCCACGATCATCGGGGATAATGTCACCATCAACGCGGGTGCGGTGATCGATAACTGCCTGATCGGTAACAACGTGAACGTCTCGCAGGATGTGCAGTTGATGCTTTCCGTGGTGGGGGATGGAGCCTTTCTGCCATTCCGCACAGCTTTGTTCATGACCACCATCATGGATAATACGATGGTGGCACAAAACACCTGCCTGCAAATGTGTGTGGTCGGGCGGAATACCTTCATTGGTGCCGGTTCCACATTCACAGATTACAACTTAATTCCCATGCCGATCCGCGCCCGCGATGGGAATGGGAATTTGAGCATCTCAAACCGCCCAGTGTTGGGCGGGTGCGTGGGACACAACTGCCGCATCGGCGCGGGCATGATCATTTACCCGGCGCGCACCATCGAGTCGGATGTGGTCCTGGCGGCATCCGCGGAACGGCGCGTGATCGACCGGGATATCACCTACGCCCAGAGCGACCATCATCATTGGAAACTGGCAAACCTGCACCAAACCCCGTACCACAAAAGCCACCAAAAAGATGCCGAGTCATGGTAGCCCCGTCACAATATGGATAGCTTCGCCTTCATCATCCATCCCATCGATCCCAAACGCGATGTCAGTCGGAAGTTCCCGTTCCTTGGAAAAGTCCTCACAGAAGGTCAAATCGACTTCTTTTCCACCTTTTTTCCCCCGGTTTACATATCTGAAATCGAAGGAATCACCTCTGCCGCCACCGGCAGGCAGGTGAAAGGCTGGTTCCTTGCATGTCCGTATACTCCACGGCGCATGATGCAGTTGCCTGAGGGGGCGGTCTATCGTAAAATTATCCAGACAGGTCACGTGGCAGAAAAGCTCGGCGCGGACATTCTCGGGCTGGGCGCGTTTACTTCGGTGGTGGGGGACGCCGGTGTGACCATCGCTGACCGTCTCGATATCCCTGTCACCACCGGCGATTCGTACACAGTGATGATGGCGGTCCAAGCCATCCGCGACGCCGCGAAGGTCATGAATATTGAAATAAAAGATGCGACAGTCGCTGTCGTGGGAGCTACCGGCTCGATCGGGCGCGTCTGCGCTGAACTTTTGGCTGGTGAGGCCGCCCGGACTTTGCTCATCGCCCGGGACGAGAAAAAGCTTGAGATCTTGCGAGACAGGTTACAGGTCGAAGCGAGAGGCGAGCTTTTAATCAGCACGAAGATGGATGTGTTGAAGGAAGCGCAGTTGATCCTGACCGTTACAAGCGCGATCCACGATGTAATCCATCCGGAACATTTACAACCGGGCAGTGTGGTATGCGATGTGGCGCGCCCCCGCGATGTTTCTGCAATGGTGGCGGCTGTGAGAGATGATATATTAGTGATTGACGGAGGTATGGTGGATGTACCAGGCCCCGTGGATTTCCATTTTAATTTCGGGTTTCCCGAAGGCAAGGCGTACGCCTGCATGGCGGAGACAATTGCCCTCGCATTGGAAGGCAGGTTCGAAGATTACACGGTGGGAAGAGAAATCACGCTCGAACGCGTTCGGGAGATCACCGCAATTGCCGAAAGGCATGGGTTCGGATTGAGCGGGTTCCGCTCTTTCGAACGCGAAGTGACCGAGGAACAGATCGAAGCCGTCCGCCGGAATGCACGGCGGGGACGGCGATAGAAAATCATGGATCGAACGTATGCCGCTCGTTCGAAACTGCGGGATGACACCCGAGGAAATCGATGACCGGCAGGAGGCTTACATGGGAACTGCTCGCCTATTGGTAGTGGAAGATGATGGTGACATTGCCAACATGCTCAAAATCTACTTCACGGGTTTGCAATACGATGTGGACGTTGCAAACCGCGGGCGTGATGCGTTGGAAAAGACCCGCCAGGTCCTTCCGCACCTGATCGTGTTGGACATCATGCTGCCCGATATCGACGGGTATGAAGTCTGCCGCACCCTGCGCACCAACACACGTACCAGTCATATCCCCGTCATCTTCCTGACCCAAAAGGATGAACGCAGCGACAAACTGCAGGGACTGGAACTTGGCGCGGACGATTACATTACAAAGCCGTTCGATATCGAGGAGTTGAAACTGCGCGTCCAGGGAGCCATTCGCCGCGCCGAACGCGAAAGCCTCACCGACCCGCGTTCGGGACTTCCCGCCGGGCGTTTGATCGAGGAACAGCTGCGGCGCATCATCCGCGAGAAATCCTGGGCGCTGCTGGATTTGCGCATCAATTATTTTGAAGGCTTCAAGGATGTCTATGGGTTCGTAGCAGGCGACGATGTGCTTCGCTTTTCAGCCATGTTGATCGGCGAAGTGGTGGACGAAGTCGGTACGCCGAACGATTTCATCGGACATGCAGGTGGCGATAATTTCATCATTATTACCACAGTCGAGGCGGGGCCCTTGATCCGTCAGAAGATCAAGGACAGATTTGCCGAAGAAGTGCAAAGCCACTATAACTTTATCGACCGCCAGCAGGGATTCATCCAGGTTCCCAAAGCCGAGGGCGGATTCGAAAAGGTCGGCTTTATGACCTTTGCAGCCGGGCTGGTATCCCCCGACATGCATTCCTTTGCCGATATCCGGGAAATCACCGAACTGGCAGCCGAAGCGCGCCGACAAGACCCCACGGCAGCTCCCGGTTCCTGAATTCAGGCGGGTGTCTAAATGTCTGTCGGTTTGGGCGTTGGAGTATTCATCGCCGGGCTTGTGGTTGTTGCACTAGCCTGGTTGGTATTGCGCTCGATGGCGCACTCCCAGACTGCCCCTTCCGGCGAACTGATTTCTTCTCCATCTCATACATCATCAACCGCTTCCAGGGAAGCTATCATCATCCTCCAGCCGGGTGGGAGGGTGGAGTATGCCAGTTCGCCTGCGCGCGACCTTTTCAACCTGCGCGAAGGCGAACCCCCCGATCTCGAACGGCTGACCCGGCATGTTCGGCCGGCGGATGATTTCCTCGATCTGTGCGTAACGCCCGGAATGAAGCGGGTGACGATTGGCGGCAAACCCGCCGAACTCGCCTCGTATGAAGTGCCCGGCGTTTACCCCAGAATGCTTATCGCGGTGCGCATCAAGGACTCTTCTGTTGCGGTGGGCGGCAACGGAAGCGACGGTTCGGATGAGATCCTGCGCGTGGCGACGGAATTCAGCCAGGATGTCGCCTCGAGCCTGGACCTTGAATCGACCGTGCGTTCGATCCTGGAAAATGTCGGTCGGCTGGTTCCCTCGGATGTGCTGGAAGTGAAGCTTTGGAATCCCGACCGCAATGCGCTTGTTCCCTTCCGTTATCAGAATCCCTCTTCGAACAGGATCGTAACAGCTTCGTTGTCACGCTTCGGCGGGTTGACAGACCAACTGTCGGCGCGGCGCGAACCGCTCGTCTTCAATGACATTGCCTCCATCCAGGAGTATCTGACTGGGGGCGAGATGAACCCCATCCACTCCTATCTTGGCATTCCGCTCATGGCGGGCGGCGAGTTGGTCGGAACGCTGGAAGCCGGACAGATGAGCAGCGGGGCATTCGGCGCTCATGACCTAAATCTTCTGCATCTGATCTCGGGACAGGCGGCAGTCGCCATTCGAAACGCCAGGTTGCATGAAGAGGAACAAAAACGCCGCGCCGAGTTGACTGGTCTGGCAAACCTCAACCAGGTCCTTGGCTCTGTCCGTGAAGGGCAGGATGTGATCGCCCGTCTGGTCGAAAGCATCGCGCCTCTCTTTCAGGCTGAGATCATCGGCTTCCTGCTTTACGATGAAAATAAACACATGCTTGAAGGCAAAGTCCCATTCCGGGGTCTTCCTTCTCATTTTGTCGAAATCTATCATGCCCTCATTGCTGCCGACAGCCCCGCCGAAAAGTTGATCGAGAGTCAACAGCCGGTCATTACAGTCAATGCGATGAACGATGAATCGTGGGGGATCCTCGGACTGGGGAATATTGCGACCGCAGCAAGCCTGCGCGATGTGGCTTTGATCCCGCTTCTTTCTTCGGGACGGATGCTCGGGTTTCTGCAAGTGGGTCATCACTCCCGGGGTGTGACCGCTTTCAGTACTGAAGAGATTCGTCTGATGAGCATCGTCGCCAGCCAGGCAGCTTCGATTCTCGAAAACGTTCTGCTTGTGCAACAGGCGCGTGCCCGTACCCAGCGCGCCGACGCCTTGCGCCGGATTGCCAGCCTTGCCGCTTCTTCTGCCACGCTCGATGAGATCATGAAATATTCGGTACGCGATCTGGCGCGCCTTTTCAATGCCGAAACCGGCGGAGTCTTCCTGCTGGATGAGATACGCGGGATGTTGATCCTGAACAGACCATCCATGTACGGGGTTCCGGAGGAACTCGGCGATTCGTTCATCCAGATCTATTTCGACGACCCGCAATACCGCTACACGGTTTCGGGAAGCAAACGACCCTTCCTGTCTGGAAACCTGAGCCTCGACCGGCGCATCCTACCGGTGTATCGTCCGCTGGCGACGGCGCTTGCCATGGAATCAGCGATGGTCGTGCCGCTTGTCGTCCGCGATCGAAGTGTGGGCGAGTTACTGCTTGGCAGCAAAAAGGTCGATCATTTCAATTCTTCAGACCTGCAAGCCGTAGCTACGGCGGCTGGTCAGCTTGCCGCGGCGGTCGAATCGGCGGCGCTGCTCGCCCAAACCGATAGCAGTTTGCGCAAGCGCGTGGACCAGCTTGGGTTGATTACTCGTGTCAACCGCGAATTGGTCTCTTCGCTGGAAGTGAAAAACCTGCTCAATATCCTGCGCGAAGAGACGATCCGAATCTCCTCCGCCGACTGCTGTTCGATCATCCTGGTCGATCAAACGGCGGCATCCGAGCCGGGCATCCTGCTAAAGGTCGGTTGCGAACGTTCCTCCTCGGTCACCTCTTCCGAGGCGAATGCGATGCGCGGCGGCGAACCCTTGATGATCGATGACTTTATGCGGGACGCCATCCTGCCACCTCACGAAAATACCCGTTCTGCGGTCTTCCTGCCGATCCTGTTCCAGGCGCGTACACTGGGAGTGATCGGTGTTCATTCCAACCGTCCCGCGTTTTTCACGCCGGAGATGGTCGAATTGCTTCAGATGCTTGTCATTCAAGCAGGCATTGCGATCAACAACGCCAATCGCTACCAGGTGGAGAAACAGCACAGTGAGTTGATGCGCCGCCGCGCCGAGACCCTTGTATACCTGACGGATGTCAGCCATAACCTTGGACATGACCAGCCGCTCGATCAGGCGCTTCAAATGATCGCCCGCGGGATTCGCGATGCCTCCCCATTCCGGGTTGTTCTCATCAGTATGGTTGAGCAAGAGACGGTGCAGCTGCGCCGGGTCACTTCGGTCGGTCTCGCACAGGAAGCTTGGAACGAACTTTCCGCCCGCAAGCAGCCCCTTTCCAGCATTCAACAGTTGATGCGCCCGGAATTCAAAGTCAGCCGATCCTATTTCATCCCCGCCGACCAGACTCCCATCATCCCGCCGGACGTGCATCACCTCACGCTGGATGTGTATGCTTCAGCGGCAAAAAGTGCCAATGCCTGGGCTCCGGAGGATTTCCTGCTCGTTCCGCTCGAAGATTCCGAAGGCGGCATGATCGGTTTGATCAGCCTCGATGATCCATCCAATGGCTTGCGCCCCGATAAAGCCACCATCGAAGCTGTGGAGGTTTTTTCCACTCAGGCGGCGTTGGTTATCAACAACATGTTTCGGCAGAATGACCTGCGTTCACGCATCGATTCGCTCACCTCCGCTTTTGAACGCCAGCAGAAATTGATCGACATTGCCAAGGATGACCTGCCTGTCCTGCTGCGTAAAGACCTTGAACAGACCATTGCACTTCACAACCTCGACCGGCGCGCCCAACGGGTCCGTGCGGGTCTGGCAATCACCGAATCTGTCAGCCGCCAGCTGGATGCCGGGTCGGCACTGTTGGCTTTGGGACGGGAGACCCTCACCCAACTTGGCATGTCCATTGCGCTTGTGGCAGAAAAGACTGCCGATGGGTCACGTCTCCAGCATGTAATGGGCAGCTTGCCGCGCTCGACCAATGTGGAAGCGTTATATGGTCAGCGCAACCCCTTGCGCACCTGCCTGCAAAACGGACACCCCATTCTCATTCCAAACCTCGATGAAGACGATGAGTGGCGCGATGCGCCCCTGCTGACAGCCCTGCGTGCCAAGGGTGTGATCTGCCTTCCCATCCTTGTCGAGAACAAACCTGTCGCCGCTATGCTGGCAGCCAGCCCGGAGCCCATGTCTTCCTTTACTGAGGAAGATCGCCACGTTTATACGCAGATTTCGCAGCAGACCTCCGTCATCCTTCAGAATATTTACCTGCTCAATCAGACCCGTCGCAGGCTGGACGAGGTCAACCTCCTGCTCGAGTTCAGCCGGGGCTTGTCCGGTATGGATGCCGATTCTGTTTTGGATTCGCTCCTCGAGAGCGCCCGCCGGGTCATCCCGCATGCCCATGCCGGAGTGGCGCTCCTGTGGAGTTCGAATAGCGAAAGCCTTGTTCCACGCGCTGTTTCTGGGTACGCCGACAACGACAGCATGATGAAGATCAATTACCGCATCGGCGAAGCCCTGCCCGGGAATACCTTCATGAACCGCAAAGCGCGCCGCGTGGACGAGATCAACTTCCCGCGCGATTACAACTTTGGCACGGAAAACCTTGCGAACTACCGCCAGGCGACCGGCGGGCGGCTCCCGGTTTCATCCCTGATCGTCCCAATCGTGGCGGCTGAACAAAACATCGGCTTGCTGGTTTTGGATAATTTCAATACAGCCAGCGCTTTCCGTGAAGAGGACGAGACACTGTTGGTCTCTCTTGCCCAACAGGTGGCGCTCTCGCTGGATAATATGCGCCTTGTGCAAACGTCACAGGAGCGCGCTGGGCATTTGCAGGCATTGAACGACGCGTCCGCTTCCCTGACCACCAGTTTGAGCACTGAACAGCTCATCCATTCCCTTCTGGATCAGTTGAGTCCCATCCTGCCCTTCGATACCGCGGCATTATGGCTTCGTGAAAAAGACCGCCTGACGGTCGTCTCGACGCGCGGTTTTTCCGATGTCGAGGAAAGGCAGGGCTTGTCCATCTCGGTGACGGACAGCGCCCTTTTCAAGGACCTTGCCCATACCAACCAGCCGATCTTTGTCCGTGACGTGCGGGAAGACCCTCGTTTTCTCCCAGTCGAATCGCCGCGCCTTTCATGGCTGGGCATCCCGCTTAGTTATAAGAACGAATTGGTGGGCGTCCTTGCGGTGGAAAAATGGCAGGCGAACTATTACACCCGTGAGCAGATCCAGGCGGGATTGACCTTTGCCAGCCAGGCGGCAGTATCTCTCGATAACTCGCGCCTCTTCGAAGACAGCGTCAAACGCGCCACCGAACTCGACCAACGCTCACAGCGCCTGACCGCCCTCAACCGCTTTACATCGACGCTTACCCGATCGCTGGATACGGAACAGATCCTGATCGCCACGGCTGAGGAATTGTTCCAGGGTTTGGGTGCCAGTCGTGTATCTATTGTGACCTTCGAGCGCGGGCAAAATCTCTGGAAGTACAGCACGCCCCGCGTCCGCGCAAAGTTGCCGCGTCTCCTGCCGGATGCGCCCATCTTCAGCCGCTTGCGTGAGTCGCAGGGAATTTTTACAACCGATAACGTCCATAATGAACCGGACCTGAACTCCATCCTCGAAATGCTAGGTGAGAACGCCCGGTCTTTGCTGATCCTGCCTTTGACCAGCGGTAAATCCCTGGTTGCCCTTGCCGTGGCGCAGCTTGCGGGCGACGCCCGTTTTGGAATCAACGAGCTTGAAGTGGCGCGTACCATCACCAATCAGGCAAGCATTGCACTAGAGAACGCCCGCCTGTATCAATCTTCCGTTCGCATGGCGGATCGCTTTGCCGTCCTTAACGAAACCAGTTCGCTTGTGAGTGCCAGCCTTAACCCTGAAGAAGTGTATGTCTCCGTCCATCGTGCCGCGGAACGGCTCATACCGCTCGATTCGTTCGTCATTTCCCTGCTGGATGTGGTCGCCAATGAGGTCGATGCAGTTTACCTTTATGACAACGGCAAACGCCTGCCCGGCGAACGGGTTCCTTTCGGAAAAGGATTAAGCAGTCAGGTGATTTCCTCGGGAAAACCCATCTTGATCTCCAACGCTGTCGAATCAAAAATCGATTTCATGCAAGCCGGCGACGATAACGAAGTCACGAGGTCCGTGCTTGCGGTGCCGATGACGCTCGGTGGCAAAGCGTTGGGGATGCTCTCCGCCCAGAGTTACAAGCCGGATGTCTACACTGACGAGGATACCCAATTGCTGGGCACGCTCGCCAACCAGGCAATCGTCGCCATCCAGAACGGACGGCTCTTTAACGAAACCCAGACTCTCGCCTCCGAACTCGAAGTGCGTGTCATGGAACGCACCGGGCAGTTGCAGCGCGAGAAACAGAATACAGACACCCTCCTGCGCATCCTGACCGAAGTGTCCTCGAGCCTCGACCTTGACCGAGCCTTGAACCGTACGTTATCCCTCCTGAACGATGCCACCGGCGCGGAACAGGGCACGATCCTGCTTGTTCATGCGGAGGATAACCTTTTGCATTACCGGGCAGGGTACGGCTATCTTTCGGACCGTTCAACGTCCTCGAATAAAGGCTTTACACTAAAGATCGGGGAAGGCCTGGCAGGTTGGGTGGTCAAGTACCGCGAATCGGTATTGATCGGTGACCTGTTCGACGACCCGCGCTGGGTGCGGAGCACAGCCACCGGACAGGATCATCGAAGCGCGATTGCCGTACCCATGTCGGTGGGCGAGGATGCCATCGGCGTTCTGCTGGTCTTCCATCGCGAAAAAGACTTCTTTAGCGCGGAACTGCTCAACCTGGTGACGGCTATTGCCGGGCAGGTGGCTGTGGCGATCAACAATGCCCGCTTATATGAATTGATCCGTGACCAGGCGGAACGCCTTGGCTTGATGCTGCGCAAAGAACAGGTCGAATCGAGCCGTTCGCAAGCCATCCTTGAAGCGGTGGCTGACGGTGTTCTGGTCACCGGCGCCGACAATAGCATTTCATTCGTCAACTCATCCATTACCCGTGTTCTTGACGTGGGGGAGACCCAATTGGTGGGAAAATCCCTCGAAGGGTTTGCGGGGCTTTTCGGCAGTTCGTCGGTCGAATGGATCAAGACCATCCGGCGCTGGTCGGTGGACCCGTCCACGTTCCAGGCTGGTGAAATGTATTCCGAACAATTGGAACTCGATAACGGGCGCATTGTCCTCATTCACCTTGCGCCGGTGATCCTGGTCAACGATTTCCTCGGCACGGTATCCATCTTCCGCGACATCACCCGCGAAGTGGAAGTGGACCGGCTCAAATCTGAGTTTGTGGCGACCGTCAGCCATGAATTGCGCACTCCGATGACAGCCATCAAGGGTTACGTCGATATTCTGACCATGGGTGCGGCGGGTTCCCTGAACGAAAATCAAATGCACTTCCTCGATGTGGTGCGAAACAACATTGAGCGCTTGAGCATTCTGGTCAGCGACCTGCTGGATATTTCCCGCATTGAATCGGGACGGGTCAAATTGGAAGAGGAAGCGGTCAACCTGTACGATATTGCCGAAGAAGTTGTCGCCGAAGTGTTGAGGCGGTCACAGACCGATAACAAACCGGTTGCCCTCTCGTTGGATGCGCCCAGAGGCTTGCCTCAAGTCAGGGGCGACAGTTCCCGTGTGCGGCAGATTGTCAGCAACTTGGTCGTCAACGCTTACAATTACACTCCCGAGCATGGCGCCATCCTCGTGAATATCCGCCCCGTATCAGACGAAGTGCAGGTGGATGTACAGGATAACGGCATCGGCATTAAGATGGAGGATCAGGCGCGCATCTTCGAGAGGTTTTACCGGGGCGAACATCCGCTGGTATTATCCACCCCTGGAACCGGGCTTGGACTGCCCATTGTTCGTCAGTTGGTCGAAATGCACAACGGACGTATCTGGATGAAAAGTACGGGTGTGCCGGGCGAGGGATGCACGTTTTCCTTCTCCCTGCCCATCTATAAAAACGGAGATTAAATGGCAAGAATTTTGATTGCAGAAGACGAACCCGATATCCGCGAACTTGTGGCATTCACCCTTCGCTTTGCCGGACATGAAGTTGTCACCACCGCCAACGGCGAAGAGGCGTATCATAAGGCGCAGGAGATCATCCCCGACCTCATCATGATGGATGTGCGTATGCCGCGCATGACCGGCTATGATGCCTGTCGCGCCATGAAGCAAATTCCGGCGCTCAAGGATATCCCTGTGGTTTTTCTGTCTGCCAAGGGGCAGGAAACCGAGATCCAATCCGGGCTGGATGCGGGCGCTGAGGAGTACCTGCTCAAGCCCTTTGCCCCCGACCAACTTGTGGAACGTGTAAAGGCGATTTTGGCGAAATTTGGAAAATAAATGAGCGCGATCATACTCGACGGTTCGATGGTGCATTATGAGGCGTTGGGACGCGGGCGTCCCATCATCTTCCTGCACGGCTGGGTCGGCTCATGGC